>Ga0268264_10000084_pt1 | contig 242128 bp, 217 predicted proteins | sample KBSSwiS32_FD_190357 | JGI IMG/M metagenome (GOLD analysis project Ga0268264, IMG submission 190357) | Switchgrass rhizosphere microbial communities from Kellogg Biological Station, Michigan, USA - KBS Switchgrass S3-2 (SPAdes) (version 2) | ecosystem: Host-associated > Plants > Roots >... | reverse complement strand
AGCCATGATCGATATCACGACGAACGACACCACCGCCAAAGCTGACGCCGGCCATGGCATCAGCTTTGGCGAAGCCTTCCGGGTCTGGCTGCGGGTGGCCATCTTGAGTTTCGGCGGCCCGGCCGGACAGATCGCGGTGATGCATCGGATCCTGGTCGACGAGAAACACTGGATCTCGGAAGGCCGTTTTCTGCACGCCTTGAACTACTGCATGCTGCTGCCTGGACCCGAAGCGCAACAGCTCGCGACCTATATCGGCTGGCTGTTGCATCGGACCAAGGGCGGCATCATGGCAGGCCTGCTCTTCATCCTGCCGGGCATCATCGCGATCATGGGCCTGAGCTATATCTACGCGGCCTATGGCAAGGTCTGGTACGTCGAGGCGCTGTTCTTCGGGCTGAAGGCCGCGGTGCTGGCGATCGTGATCCAGGCCGTGGTGCGCGTCGGCAAGCGGGCCCTGCGCAGCCGGGTGATGATCGCGCTGGCGGCCACAGCCTTCGTCGCCATCTTCTTCTTCAACGTCCCCTTCCCGCTGATCATCATCGGCGCCGGCGTGATCGGCTATGTCGGCGCCAAGAGCGGCCGACCGGAATTTGCCGCGATCGAACATGGCGGGGCCAAGGGCAAGCCGGCCGCGATCGACGGCATGCTCGGCGAAACCGCCCCCGACCATGTCAAGCCGAACGCCTCGCGCGCACTGATGGTCGGCGCGGTCTGGTTGTCGCTATGGCTCATCCCCGTGGCCGCGCTCCTGACCGCATTCGGCCAGGCGAATGTGTTCAGCCAGATCGCGCTGTTCTTCAGCAAGATGGCGCTGGTGACGTTCGGCGGCGCCTATGCCGTGCTCGCCTATGTCGCGCAGCAGGCGGTCGAGCATTATCACTGGGTCAGCGCACCCGAAATGCTCGACGGGCTCGGCATGGCCGAGACCACGCCGGGCCCGCTGATCATGGTGCTGCAGTTCGTGGGCTTCATGGCGGCCTTTCGCGATCCCGGCACACTGTCGCCGATGCTCGCGGGCACATTGGGCGGTCTGCTTGCGACCTGGGTCACCTTCACGCCCTGCTTTCTCTGGATCTTCCTCGGCGCGCCCTTCGTCGAAACCCTGCGCGGCAACAAGGGGCTCGCCGGCGCATTGTCGGCGATCACCGCGGCCGTGGTCGGCGTCATCCTCAATCTGTCGATCTGGTTTGCGCTTCACACCGTGTTTCGCGCCACCATGCCGGTCCGCTCGTTCGGACTGTCGTTCGACATGCCCGTGCCGTCGAGCGTGGATATCCCGGCGCTGGTGCTGGCGATCGCGGCGGCGACCGCGATCTTCCGATTCAATCTGGGCATGCTGACGGTACTGGGCGGGTCGTGCGCCGTGGGCGTGGCGCTGCGGCTGGCCGGAGTGATCTGAGACCCGCGCAGCCGCTTGTCTACACCACCTCGGCCGGCGCAAGTTTGCAGACATCGCTGCCGGACTCGATCTGCAGGGTGGTGTGCTGGATCCTGAACCGGCGCGCCAGTTCTTCGCACACGCCGTGGAGAAATGCGTCGTTGAAGCCATCAGGCCGCACCAGATGGGCCGTGAGTGCCGTCTCATTGGTGCTCATGGCCCAGATGTGCAGATCATGCACGTCGGTCACGCCATCGAGTCGCGCCAGATAGTCCTTCACGTCCGGAAGATCGATACCTCTGGGCACGCCGTCGAGCGCGAGATTGACGCTATCCCGCGCCAGGCTCCAGCCGCTGACGAGCACGAGCGCGGCAATGCCGAGACTGACCGCAGGGTCGACCCACAGCCATCCGGTCGCCATGATCACGAGCGTGGCCACGACGACGCCCAGCGACACGCCCGCATCGGCCGCCATATGCAGATAGGTGGCCCGGATATTGAGGTCGTCGTCGCGGCCTCGCATGAACATCAGCGCGGTGGCGCCATTCACCAGGATGCCGATCGCAGCCACGATCACCACGGTCCACCCCGCCACCGCGGCAGGCTCCCGCAACCGGTCGACGGCCTCGACCGCGATACCGCCGACCCCGATCAGCAGGAGACCGGCATTGATCAGCGCGGCCAGGATCGAGGCCCGCCGGTAGCCGTAGGTGTATTGTTCCGTCGGCCGCCTGCGCGACAGCCAGGCCGCGCCCCACGCCAGCAACAGCGCCAGCACATCGGAGAGATTGTGAATGGCGTCCGAGATCAGCGCGAGCGAATTGGCCGCATAGCCAAACCCGAACTCCGCCCCGACGAGCATAGTGTTGAGCGCGACCCCGACCGCGAAGGCCAATCCGAATGTGGCCGGTGCATGGCTGTGCCCGGCATGACCATGGGCATGCGAATGCCCATGAGAATGGTCGTGATCGTGCGGATGAGCCATGATGCTGCAACAATGACCAGGGGGCGATTTGGTTCGAGCCCTATTGTAGCAAGCCAGATCAGCCGAATACTATTACGCCCGATAACGATGCGTCGATCGCGACACGGGCTGCCTTCGATGGATCGCTCATTCCGTGTCAGGCCCTTGCCGAACAGCGCCTGCCGACACCATGCGGACGGATCTGCAGCAGCGATTAGAACTTGCCGCCCGCAACGGAGCGTGCGCCTGCGACGGCAGCCCAATTCGTGCGAATGAGGGATAGGAGGAATCGCTCGCGAGAAGGTGGTTGGCAAAGATTGCCAATAACGATATTCTATTGATCTCAATGGGACATCTGCGATGCCGACGCGCAATATCAACCTGACCGCCGAACAGGACGCTTTCGTCGAAGACATCGTCCGTGCCGGCAAATACCAGAACGCCAGCGAGGCGGTGCGCGACGCCGTACGCGGCCTTCAGCAGCGTCTGCAGGAAGACGAATTGAAGCTCGAGCTTCTGCGCGCACAGATAAAGACCGGGCTCGACGCGCTAGACCACGGAGCTTTCAGCGAGGTCGACGATGCCGACCTTGATGCAACGCTCGATGGGCTGGCGACCTCGCCAGCGCCGTGACTCATGTCGCGCTATCGGCTGTCCGATCTGGCCAAGGCCGATATCGCCACAGTACTACGCCACCAGCGAAACAATACACGGCGCCGGCGCCCGTGTCCGTTACCGCGCCTTGCTGACGGCGGCGATGCGGCAGATCGCGGCCGAGCCGCACGGACGATCTACCGTGGACCGCAGCGAGCTCGCCGCCGGCGTGCGAGCTTTCATATCCGGCATAGCCGGAATGAGAGCCATGAGGCAGCGGTTGGAGATCCCGTGCACGTGATCTTCTATCGCGCGCTCAGCCCCGACCTTGTCGAGATTGTCCGGGTGCTCCATGAACGAATGGAGCCAGGTCGGCACATGGGATCGAGCGGATAGGACGTTCCAAGACGATTGAACGACATCGTCACAGCCGGGTCGCGGCGGTCACGAGCCAATCCGGCATGGCCTCGACGAACGTCGCCTCGATGGATTTGTCCAGTCCGCTGAAAATAGAGAGGCCGACGACAACCAGACTGACAGCCAGCGCTTTCCTGCCGATCGCCGCGCCGCGACCGGCCATGGCCCGGTCTGCTGCGGCCATGCGCGACAGGCCATAGCCCGCGCCCAGCAGTGATGCGGCAGCACCGAGCGCAAACACCGTCATCGTCGCGATGGCTGAGGATAGGGACCCGCCGCTGGCCGCGAGCGCAACGGCCGCCCCGAGCGTCGGCCCGACGCATGGCGCCCACGCCAGAGCGAGCACGATACCCGCGCAGAACTGTCCAACAAGATCCGCTTTCGGAAAGGTGCGCGACAACGTCTCCGACAGGCCGGCGAGCGGCCCCAGCAGCAGCTCGGATCGGGAGCTCAGCCAGGGAACCAGCATGACGATCCCGGCCAAGGACATCAGAAGCGCGGCCACCATGCGAACGAGGCCGGTCTCGCCGAGTTCGACGCCGAACGATGCGAGGCTTCCGCCGACGATCCCGAAGGTGATCGCAAGCCCCGCCGCCAGGGCAACGGGACCGCGCGCATCATGGGCGCGCGCGCCCGTCACGACGATTGGTGCCAGCGGCAGCACGCACGGGCTGAAGATCGTCAACAGCCCAGCCAGAAATGCGGCAACGATGGCGTACATCAGGCTCAGAGCGCCGCGTTCAGAACGCTCATCACGTCGTCCTTCGACGTGCCCCAGGACATGCGCCCGACCTCCTTGCCATTCTTGTAGGCGATCACGGTGGAACGCGGACAATTCAGCGACGACACCACGTCTTTTTGCTGGTCGTAGGAGACCCGGAAAAACCTGACGTTGTTCAGCCGCGCCTCAGGCGGGAGATCAGAGAGGATCGAGGCTTGCGCGCGGCATTGCAGGCACCATGGCGCATAGACGTGTACGATCACGGGCTTGCCGGACTTGATGATTTTCTGAACCTCGGCGGCCTCGTAGGGCTGCGGCTCGACCGCGTTTGCTGGCCCGACACAGAAGCAGAAGGCCAGGGTCAGCATTGCACCAATCAGCGAGCGGTAGGAAACCATCCACATTCTCCATCTTTTCACTGTCGGATACGTACGCTGGGATTGCGGCGTTTCATCGAAGCACGGGGACGTGATGATCAATCACGTCCCGTGACGCACCGAACGCATCGCGAGCGGTTTCATGACGACGTGCGTGGTGTATCCCTGACACGGGTCGTGTCGAAGCCTTTGCGTTGAGCGGCTTCCTTAAGACAGAAAAGCCCCTACTCCACTCCCCGCCCGAACTTGTTCGACTTCGGCAGGCCATGCGCAAGACGGCCGGCGTCGGCGCGATTGCCGCGCCAGTCGGCGAGTTCCTTCAGGCTCATGCCGTGCTCGCGGCCGGCGGAATCCTTCCAGGTCAGCCCGGCCTTGGCCTCGAACGTCGTCACATCGGACAGCGAGGCGCTGGTGTATTTCTGCAGGCGCACGCCACGGCCGCGCGCCATCTCCGGCACCTGATCGAGCGGGAAGACCACCATCTTGTGGTTGGAGCCGATCACGGCGACCTGGTCGCCCGACACGGTCGCGATCGCGCAGGCCTCGACCGGCATCGCCACGTTGAGGACCTGCTTGCCCTTGCGCGTGTTGCCGACGCAATCCTCCTCCTTGACGATGAAGCCCTGGCCTTCCGAGCTTGCGACCAGGAATTTGCGCTCGCCCTTGTTGACGAACATGGCGACGATCGATGCATCCTGGTCGAGATCGATGAACATGCGGATCGGCTCGCCATGACCACGGCCGCCCGGGAGTTTCGACACTTCGAGCGAATAGAATTTGCCGTTGGTGGCGAACAGCAGCAGCTTCGAGGTGGTTTCGGCGAAGAACGCCTGGCCGAGCTTGTCGTCGGTCTTGAAGGCAAGCCCGGAAAGATCCTCGACATGGCCCTTCAGCGTGCGCACCCAGCCCTTGTCGGACACCACGACGGTGCACGGCTCGCGCTCGACGAAGGCTTCCTCGATCGCGGCGAGATCGTGCTCGGGCGCGTCGGCGAAAAGTGTGCGGCGCTTGCCGAGCGGCGTCTTCGGCCCGAACATGTCGCGGACCTTGCGGACCTGCTCGCCGACCTTGGTCCATTGTTCGGCTTCCGAAGCCAGGATCGCCTTGACGCCCTTCAATTCACCGCGGAGATTCTTGTCCTCGGTGCGGATCTCGAATTCCTCGAGCTTGCGCAAGCTTCGCAGGCGCATGTTGAGGATGGCGTCGGTCTGAACGTCGGTCAGGTTGAAGGTCTTCATCAACACCGGCTTCGGCTCATCCTCGGTGCGGATGATCTTGATCACCTTGTCGATGTTCAGATAGGCGATCAGGTAGCCGCCGAGCACTTCGAGGCGGTTCTCGATCTGGACTTTGCGGTAGTTGGTGCGTCGGATCAGGACGTCGCGCAGATGGTCGAGCCATTCGCGCAGGCACTCGGCGAGGCCCAGCACCTTGGGCACGCGGCCCTTGACCAGCACGTTGAGGTTCAGCGGAATCCGGCTCTCCAGTTCGGTCAGCCGGAACAGCGATTCCATCATCAGTTCGGGATCGACGCTGCGCGACTTCGGCTCGATCACGAGCCGGATGTCCTCGGCCGATTCGTCCCTGACGTCGCCGACCAGCGGCAGCTTCTTCTCGTTCAGGAGTTCGGCGATCTTCTCGACCAGCCGCGACTTCTGCACGAGCCAGGGGATCTGGGTGATGACGATCACCCAGGTGCCGCGCGCGCCCTCCTCCTGGGTCCATTTGGCACGGACGCGGAACGAACCGCGCCCGGTCATGTAGGCTTCCGTGATCGCTTCCTTGGAATCGACGACGATGCCGCCGGTCGGGAAATCCGGCCCCTTGACCCATTTCAGCAGCGATTTCGATTTCGCGTCAGGCTTCTCGATCAGGTGCAGCGCGGCCTCGCACAATTCGGCGGCATTGTGCGGCGGGATCGAGGTGGCCATGCCGACCGCGATGCCCTGCGCGCCATTGGCGAGCAGGTTCGGAAAGCCGCCGGGCAACACGATCGGCTCTTTCGACTGGCCGTCATAATTGGGCCGGAACTCGACGCCGTCCTCATCGATGCCCTCGAGCAGGAGGCGCGCGACGTCGGTCATCCGCGCTTCGGTATAGCGGTAGGCGGCCGGATTATCGCCGTCGATATTGCCGAAATTGCCCTGGCCGTCGACCAGCGGATAGCGCGAGGAGAAATCCTGCGCCAGGCGTACCAGCGCATCGTAGATCGACTGGTCGCCATGCGGATGGAACGAGCCCATCACGTCGCCGACGATCTTGGCGGACTTCTTGAACGGCGTGCCGGGATCGAGCCGCAACAGCCGCATGCCATAGAGAATGCGCCGATGCACCGGCTTCAGGCCGTCGCGTGCATCCGGCAGGGCGCGATGCATGATGGTCGAGAGCGCGTAAGCGAGATAACGCTCCTCGAGCGCATCGCGCAGCGCGACCTCGTGGATCTCGGCCGGTTCCGGCGGAGGCAGTGTCTTTCCCATGATACGCGTTCTCTATCGTGACGCCCCGCGAAAACCCGGGGCTCTCCGCAAAACAATGCCGACGAGCCGTCGCGGACGGCCAAGCCCAGCCACCGTTTAATGATTCGCGCGGGAAAGGCGACCACATTATTTCCTGGACATGGCTGAAAATGCTGCTTTTTGGCCTCATTCCGGGACCGCGTCGGAGGCCCTTGGCCGGGGTGAACCGACGCGTCCTCGTGCTGCCGTCAAGGCCCGTCAGGCCTTCCCGGAGACCAGCAACGGCTCTTCGCCCACGGTCGCTTTGGGGGACCAGCGCCGGTTCATCGCCGGCACTTCGACAAACCGCCAGGACGCCCAGGCGAGCGGGGTCACCGCAGCGACCGAGAACGGAATGCAGATGATGGCGACCACGGTAACCGGCAGCCCGTCGAAGCCGTTCAACAGCCATGCGATGAGACGTCCGGTCGTCCAGAACGTCAGGGGATGCAGCAGGTAGAAGCTGTAGGAGATCCGTCCGTAGAAGCGGACGATGCGCATGTCGAGGACTGCCAGCAGCGGCACCTCGGGCCGATAGGCAATCAGCATGACGAGCGTCGCCGCCGACAGGCATTGCACCAGCAAGGTCCAGGTGCCGGACGGCTTGAAGAACGCACAGGCGCAGAACACCGCGACAGATCCCAGCGTCGCCAGCACCGCGGCGGCAGGCCGCAATCTGCGCGCGATCGCCTCGCCCTTGAAATGGACGAGGATTCCGACCGGGAAAGCGAACAACAGCGCAAGATTGGTATCATCGCCGATCAGCTTGCTGTACTGGCCGACGAAGGCGAGCCCGAACAGCACGACGGCCGTCACGATCACGGGCCGCGCCCCGAAGCGGCGACACAGCCACACGCAGACGAATATCAGCGGCGTCGCCGCCAGTTCGGCCTTCATCGACCACATCACGGCATCGATATCGGCCCGGAGCATCGCCATGTTGGCGAGGATGTTGAGGGGCGCATAGGAGGCGGTGCGATAGACGACGAAGCCCCATCCGTAAAACAGCAGGGCAAACAGACCGATCGTCGTGATCGCCGCGGGAAACAACCGAAACACGCGACCGCGGAAGAAACGGCGCGCGCTGAAATTGCGATCGAGCGAGCGCGCCAGCACGAATCCGCTGATCACGAAAAACGCAACGACCGCGCCATAGCCGTTGGAGAGAGCCTTGATCAGTTGCAGGCCCAAGGGGTCGAGGCTGCCCCGCGTAGGGATTCCTTCGACGAGGGACGATGTCACGTGCATCGCCGCGACGGTAAGGGCGGCAATTCCACGCATGGACTCGATGCGGGGATTGAATCGCCGCTGATCTTGACCGGACATCCCACGATCGAACATGGAACCCGGACCAATTTCAAGGCCCGGCATGCAATACGACCCGGGAACACCAGCCTGCCGCGGACGAGGGCTATGGCACTTCCGCGCGCCTCGTCTGCTGCCGCGCCACCGCATTGATGAAGCCGTCGCGGGCGTCGGAATGGCCCTGCCCGCGCGGTTCGAGCACATGGCGCAGCAGAAACCAGCCGGTCAGCCGAAATCCGTCCTGCAGATCCTGCGCCGACCAGCCGTTCGAACCGGCCTCGCCGACCCGCAGGAAGGCCGGCAACCGAAATAGCCGGTCGCGCCACGGCTCGCCGGCCGTCTGCGACACCGCGCCACCGGATTTCGGCGAGACATAGACGAGGTCGGAGGTGGCTCCGGTGGCCGCGCAAGTCTCGAGGTCCAGGCCGAAACCGAGTTCGGCGAGCATGGCGAGTTCGAACCGCACGAGCTGGATGGCCGCCTCGCCGGCATCATCGAAATCGTCCAGCGTCCGTTCCAGCATCTCGTAGATGTCCAGATGCGGATCGCGCTCGGGTAACAGCCGGGCCAGCGACGCCAGATGGGTGACGCCATAGACAGCGTGCGAGGATGCGAGCAGGCCGGCCGCGCGCAGCCTCAGTCCCTCGATCGCATAGGTGCCGAGATGCTCGTCGAGCCGCGCGCGCCATACCGCGCGCACCCCGTTGCCGGGCTGCAGCAGGGGCCGCATCCGCGAGGACGCGCCGCCGCGGACCAGGCCGAGATGCCGGCCATGGTCACGCGTCAGCAGTTCGACGATGGCCGAGGATTCGCCATGTCTGCGCACGCCCAGCACGATACCGTCGTCGGTCCATTCCATGAACGGAAACTATACGCCATAACTTCCGGCACGCGAACTATCGGCATCGGCTTGGGCATCACCGGACATGGCAGAAACAGTCGTCCACTTGATCATCGGATTGCTTGAACTGCTATTTGTGGTGGTCTGGGAATGGCTTCCGGTCGTGTGCTATGTCACCGCGGTGCTGGTCGTCCCGGCCGTCACATTGGGCAAGATCGCGGTCCGCTTCCCGAGGAATACCGAAAAATCGGTTCGGCCCCGGCACAATGGGATCGACCGAACTCCCGAGGGCAAGATTATCCTGTCGCCTGCACTCGGGTCGATCATTGGCTTTGCACTTTGGACCCTCGCCCTGACCGTGGCCTTCGTGCTTCGATATTCTCCGTCATCGGCCTGATCACTTTGTCACACGACCGACGTCCTGCGACTCAAGCGTCGAACCAGTCCTGAGCATCGCCGGTGAAGGAGAAATAGAGCCCGGCCGCCGTGAGCAGGCAGGACACGACTTCGATGCTGCTATCGAGTTCGAGACCGATCTCGCCGATGGCCTGCCAAAGCGACCCGACCGAAAACAACAGCGCGGCGGCCAGCACCCAGCGCGGCCAGTTCTTGCGCTTTCGCGCGGCGAGCCAGACGAAGTACAGCAGAAGCAGGATCAGCAGGCCTGTCATCGCGGTCGCGATCGTGATCGTCGAGGAGGTCACGCCAGCGTCCGGCGTGCGGTCCTGGAACGCCACCGACAGCGCGTCGAGCATCAGCGATAGATACAGCATGATCTCGAACAAAAGGACGTTTCTGGGGACGTTCATGGGGGCTCCGATCACTCCTTCGGGAACTCCAGTCCCATCTCACGATAGCGCTCGGGATCGTCGCCCCAGTTTTCGCGCACCTTCACGAACAGAAACAGATGCACGGGAACTCCGACGATGTCGGCGATCTCCTTGCGGGATTCCGCTCCGATCGACTTGATCGTGGCTCCCCCTTTGCCGAGCACAATCTTGCGCTGGCTGTCGCGTTCGACAAAAATGGTCTGCTCGATCCGGATCGACTTGTCGGGGCGCTCGGCCCAGCTATCGGTCTCGACCGTCGATTGGTAGGGCAGCTCCTGATGGAGCTGCCGATAGATCTTTTCCCGGGTGATTTCCGCCGCCAGGTGCCGCATCGGCGCATCCGACATCTGGTCCTCGGGATAGTGAAACGGTCCCGCCGGCACCATCTCCGCCAGCACCTTGCGGAGATCGTCGACACCATCCCCCGACAGCGCCGAGATCATGAAGGTCCCGGCAAAGGCCAGCCGGTCATTGGCGGCCTTGGCCAGCGCCAGCAGCTTCTCCCGCGGCACCAGATCGATCTTGTTCAGCACCAGGATCTTCTCGTGCCGGACATCCGCCAGGCGCTTCAGAATCGCCTCGGCATCCGCGTCGATCCCGGCCTTGGCGTCGAGCAGCACGCAGACGATGTCGGCATCGTGCGCACCGCTCCAGGCGGTCGAGACCATGGCGCGGTCGAGCCGTCGCCGCGGCGCGAAGATGCCGGGTGTGTCGACCAGGATGATCTGGGCGTTGTGTTCGATCACGATGCCGCGGATCAGGGCGCGCGTCGTTTGCACCTTGCGCGAGACGATGGTGACCTTGGCGCCGACCAGCGCGTTGACGAGCGTCGACTTGCCGACATTGGGCGCGCCGATCAGCGCCACGAAGCCGCACCGGGTCGAGGTCTGCGCGACCTCGCCCGCTGCATCGGTTTTGGGATCAACCATCATTGCTGCCGCCGCCGACGCCTTCCCGCGCGATCATGACGGACGCCGCGACCTTCTCGGCGGCCCGCTTGCTGCCGCCGACGCCTTCCGCGGGCTCGAGGCCCGGCAGATCGACCGCGACACGAAACTGCGGATCGTGGTGCGGCCCGGTGCGCTCGATCTCGCGATAGACCGGCGTCGGCAATCCCTTTCCTTGCGCCCATTCCTGCAGCACCGTCTTCGGATCCCGCAGCGGCCGGCGCGGCTTGTGCATCCGCTCGGTCCAGTTGCGCTCGACGAAGCCTGCCGCGGCGGCGTAGCCGCCATCGAGAAAGATCGCCCCGATCACCGCCTCGCAGACGTCGCCGAGCACGGATTTGCGCAGCCGGACGCCGGCCCCCGCCCCGACCGCGCCCAGCTTGATGTCGTCGAGCAGCCCCAGCGCCTTCGCGACGTCGGCGCAGCTCTCCTTGCGCACGAGATCGGCCAGCCGCTTCGACAATTCGCCCTCGTCGGCACCGGGAAAAGCGCGGTAGAGCATGTCCGACACGATCAATCCGAGGACGTGGTCGCCGAGGAATTCGAGCCGCTGATAGCTGTCGCCGCGCTTGCGCGCGGATTTCAGCGCGGAGACATGGGTGAAGGCGGTCGCCAGCAGGCTGGAATCCGCGAACGCGTGTCCGATGCGCGCTTCGATCGCCGCGTTCGCCGCCTTGGAAGCCCGCTTGGCACTGGTCTTGGTGCGCTTCTTCGGCGCCGGTGCAGCCTTGGGATCGCCGTCCGGCATCGGGCCTTCAGGGCCTGCCAGTTCCGCACTCTGGATGTCAGGCGTGTCGTCGTTCATCGCACGATTTTGAAAAGACGATTCCAGCGCACGGCAACCGGCCAACGCCAGAACATCCAGGCGTGCTCGCCCTCGGCAACGGAGAAAAAGATCATCTGGGCACGCCCGACGATATTTTCGAACGGCACGTAACCGACCGCGGACAGCACGCGGCTGTCGGTCGAATTGTCCCTGTTGTCGCCCATCATGAAGAAATGCCCGGGCGGAACGGTGTAGACATTGGTGTTGTCGTAAAAGCCGTTGTCGACGCAATCGAGCGACTCGTAGCTGACGCCGTTCGGAAGTGTCTCCCTCCAACGCTTCACGCGCGCGGTCGCGTCCGACGACCCGCAAGGGTCTTCGCCGATGAAGTCGCTCAAGCGCTCGCGCGCCACCGGCCGGTCATTGATGTGGAGCAGCCCTTCCTTCATCTGGATGCGGTCGCCGGGCAGACCAATGACCCGCTTGATGTAGTCGGTTGTATCGTCCTTCGGCAGCCGGAACACGACGATATCGCCGCGCGAGGGCTCCGACCCGAAAATGCGCCCCGAAAACAACGATGGCGACAGCGGAATCGCGTAATGGCTGTAGCCATAGGAATATTTCGAAACGAACAGATAGTCGCCGACCAGCAGCGTCGCCTTCATCGAGCCGGACGGGATGTTGAAGGGCTGGAATAGGAAGGTGCGGATCACCAGCGCGATCAGCAGAGCGTGAATGACGACGCGAATGGTCTCGCCCAGACCGCTTTCAGACTTTGTTCCGGATGTCACGCTCATCGCTTTCCCAATTCCCCGTCGCGATCGCCCGCACGCTGATCGCTCGCTTCTAACACTCGCATCCTGTTTTGGCAGGCCATTTTGCGAATGTTCGACTCAAGTCTCCTGGCCAATATAGGCAGCCAGCGTTCCGAATCCGAAGTTCGCATCATGGCGCCGCAGCCTCTTTAGCGAACTTCGGATTCGAAAGGACACCGACAAATAGATGTTCCTGGTGCAGTTTTGGACGTTCGCAACGAGGAATCGCGGAAACCCCGATGCGAATGTCGAATCCATCCACTGATCCGTCAGTCAAAGTTAATTCCGCCTGAAACCGGAAGCCCACCTCACGTTCCGAATCTGAAGTTCACATCATCGCACAGAGTCCCCTCAAACGAACTTCCGAGTCGAAGGGATAGGGAAATCTGCGATTCCTGTTTGGTTTCGGCCCGACACTGGGTATTGACGGATCGGCCATACCCAAAAGCGAAGGTCTGAACACAGTTTTTAGAGACGGATACGGGCTGCAGGGCTTTTAGACGTTTGTCCGCAGTCGCGCAACAAATCACTGCATATAAACTTTGCAAGCCATTGATAAGTAATAAATTTTTGTTTTCCTGACACCGACTCGCAGTTGCTCGGAACCGGTTCAGGATGGTCCCTTGGTAACGGCCGAAATGATCACGAAAGCCTGCGCGAGCGGCCAATCATCGGTGATGGACAGGTCGATTCGGGCCTCACAGCCCTCCGGCGTCAGCGCATCCAGCCGCGCCAGCGCGCCACCCGTGAGTTGCATCGTCGGCCGCCCACCCGGCAGGTTGACCACGCCCATGTCGCGCCACCACACCCCCCGGCGGATTCCTGTGCCCAGCGCCTTGGAACAGGCCTCCTTGGCTGCGAATCGCTTGGCATAGGTGGCGACGACCATCTTCTCGTTGTTGGCCCGGCGGCTCGCCTTGGCCCGCTCGGCCTCGGTGAAGATGCGGTCGAGGAAGCGCTCACCGTGCCGCTCGATCACCTTGGCGACACGGCGGATGTCGATCAAGTCGGAGCCAATGCCGATGATCATGGCATACCCTGCCTGCGGCCCCGATCCATCGCCGCCCGCATGGCTCGAACCGTCTCGCCGAGACCTACAAAGACCGCCTCGCCGATCATGAAATAGCCGATGTTGAGTTCGGCGATGTCCGGAAGCGCGGAAATCTTTTCCGCCGTCTCGTAGTCGAGGCCGTGACCGGCGTGGACCTCCAGCCCGGCGGCGCGGGCGAGCCGGCTGCCCTCGACGATTCGCTGGAATTCCGCCTCGGCCTTCGCCGTCTCGCCGTCGACGACGGCATCGCACCAGGCACCGGTATGGATTTCGATGACCGGCGCCTGGAGCTTGACGGCCATGTCGATCTGTCGCGGGTCGGCCGCAATGAACAGGGACACCCGAATGCCGGCGTCGTTGAGCCGCGCGATGAAGGGTTTCAGCGTGTTGTGCTGGCCGGCGACGTCCAGTCCGCCTTCGGTGGTCCGCTCCTCGCGCCGCTCCGGCACCAGGCAGACCGCGTGCGGCGCGGTCGACAGCGCAATCCGCATCATGTCGGCGGTCGCCGCCATCTCGAAATTCAGCGGTCTGGAGATTTCGGCCTTGAGGCGGGCCATGTCCTCGTCGCCAATATGCCGGCGATCCTCGCGCAAATGAGCGGTGATGCCGTCCGCGCCCGCCTCGATCGCGAGCAGCGCCGCCCGCACCGGATCAGGCCTCTGCCCGCCCCGCGCGTTGCGCAGGGTGGCGACGTGGTCGACATTGACGCCGAGACGCAGCGGAGGAGGTTTGGACATCGAGAACTCGCGGAAATCAGGTGGCCGACATCACCCATTAACACGTTCGACCCGCGCCACCACGGCCTTGGCGCGCAACTGTGCAATGATCGCACTGAGGTGCTTGAGGTCGTAGACCTCGAGATCGATGGTCAGCTCGGTGAAGTCGGGCGAACGCCGGTGCATGCTGATATTGTCGATATTGCCGTCATGCTCGGCGATCACGGTCGCGACCTGGGCGAGGCTGCCGGGCTCATTGACGTTGTCGACCATGATCCGCGCCGGGAAACGCTGCGGCGTCGTCTCGTCGACGTCCCAGCGCACGTCGAGCCAGCGCTCCGGCTCCTCCTCGAAATCCTTCAGGGCCGGCGACTGAATCGGGTAGATCGTGATGCCCTCGCCCGGCGTGACGATCCCGATGATGCGGTCACCCGGCACCGCGCCGCCATTGGGCGCGAATTTGACCGGGAGACCTGAATTGATGCCGCGGACCGGGATCGCCGACGGGCTGCGCGAGGGATCCGGCGGTGACTTCAGCTTGAGCTTGACCGCGAGGCTCTTCTTCGCGCCGTAACGTGCGACGCGCTCCTCCTTGTAGTCGGGGTACATCGCACGCGCCACGTCGGAGGCCTTGATCTCGCTGCGCCCGACCGCCGCCATGACGTCATCGATCGAGGCGCGCGCCAGCCGCGGCAGGGCTCCCTTGAGCTTGTCATCGGCGTATTCGAGCTTGGCGCGCTCGAACAGGCGTTCGACGATGCGGCGGCCAAGTCCCGCATACTGGTCGCGAACGGCGGTGCGGGTGGCGCGACGGATCGCCGCCCGCGCCTTGCCGGTCACGGCCAGCGACTCCCAGACCGCGGGCGGTGCGCCCTGCGCTTCCGAGGTCAGCACCTCCACCTCGTCACCGTTCTGCAATTCCGACGACAGCGGCGCGAACTTGCCGTTGATCTTGCAGCCCACCGCGCTGTTGCCGACATCGGTATGCACGGCATAGGCGAAGTCGATCACATTGGCGCGGCGCGGCAACGCGATCAGCTTGCCCTTGGGGGTAAAGCAGAACACCTGGTCGTGAAACAGTTCGAGCTTGGTGTGCTCGAGGAATTCCTCCGGATTGGAGCTTTCCGAGAGGATTCCGATGGTGTGGCGCAGCCAGGAGAAGGCGTTGGACTCGCGCTTCAGCAATTCGGTCGGCGATCCGATCCCGTCCTTGTAGAAGGCGTGCGCGGCGATACCCAGCACGGCGATCCGGTCCATCTCCTCGGTCCGGATCTGCAACTCGACGCGCTGCTGGCCGGGCCCGATCACGGTGGTGTGGATCGAGCGGTAGTCGTTCTGCTTCGGGGTGGAGATGTAGTCCTTGAAGCGCCCGGGAACCACCGGCCAGGTGGTGTGCACGATGCCGAGCGCGCGGTAGCAGGATTCGAGGTCGCTCATCACGACACGGAACCCGAAGATATCGGACAATTGCTCGAAACCGACCGACTTGCGCTCCATCTTGGTCCAGATCGAAAACGGCTTCTTGCGCCGGCCGTAGACCCGCGCGGTGAGCCCGTTCTTGCGAAAATTCTTGTCGAGCTGGCTTTCGATCTCGCCGATCAGATTGCGGTTGCGCTCCGTCAGCGTATCGAGCCGCTGCATCACCACCGCATGGGCGTCCGGGTTGAGGGTGCGGAACGCGAGTTCCTCGAGTTCCTCGCGCATTTCCTGCATGCCCATCCGGCCCGCCAAGGGGGCATAGATGTCGAGCGTCTCCTCGGCGATGCGCTGGCGCGACGTCGGCGGCACGAATTCCAGCGTGCGCATGTTGTGCAGGCGGTCAGCCAGCTTGACCAGCAGCACGCGGACGTCGTCGGCGATCGCGAGCAGCAGCTTGCGCAGGTTTTCGGCCTGTTTGGCCTCGCGCGACACCAGTTCCAGCCGCTTCAGCTTGGTGAGGCCTTCCACCAGGATCCCGATTTCCGGACCGAAAATCTGGTCGATTTCGGCCCGGGTCGCCTCGGTGTCCTCGATCGTGTCGTGCAGCAGCGCGGCCACGATGGTGGCATCGTCGACCTTGAGATCGGTGAGGATCGCGGCCACTTCGAGCGGATGCGAGAAATAGGGGTCGCCGGAGGCCCGGGTCTGCGAGCCATGCGCCTTCATGGCATAGACATAGGCGCGATTGAGCAGGTCTTCGTTGGTGTCGGGGTTGTAGGACCTGACGCGCTCGACCAGGTCGTACTGCCGCATCATTCGCGAACGCGGCGATTTCGCGGGCCTTGCCGGTGCAGGCGCCGAAGCCGGAGCAGACGCCGAAGTAGACATGGGCGCCACCGCGACCGATTCGGTCGCGGCCTGCATCTGGGATGGGCTCTGGCGCCAATACGCCATCAAATCGTTGCCTTCACCTTCATCGACCCGACAGCCGGGACGCTCATCAAGGAGTGTATAGTGCGGTGGATTTGACGCGGGCTCCAGCAGTTCCGCCGACCGCCACGGCGAATGTCAAACCCAGGACCACACTTTCAAGACCAAACTTTCAAGACCACACGTTCAAGACCGCACCTTCAAGACCCCAGTTTCATGTCCCGCCCCAGCATTTGCAAATGAACTCGCGGCAACCGGATGAGAATGTCAAACCACGACCATGAGCGCCAATCCGGTCGCTCTCCATTCAATTCGGGGATGGATTTGCCGATCAGGAACACCGCGGGCGCCCGGGCGGCCTACAAGGTAACCATGAAATTACCAACAAAAGCAAAAGGCCCGGACAATTGTCCGGGCCTTTGAGAAACGGGATTCAGAGCAGCTGACCAGAGGCTCACTCGTCCTCTTCGGGCTGTTCCTCCGGCGGCGCCAGACCCTCGAGACCCTTGAGCAGTTCTTCCTCGGTCATCCGCTCGACGGCAACCTCGGTGTCGTCGGCATCGACGCTGGCGCCGGCCGAACCAATCAACGGCACGGTATCAGGCTCTGGCTCATCGACTTCGACGAATTTCTGCAACGAATGGACCAGCTCTTCGCGCAGGTCTTCCGGCGAAATCGTCGAATCGGCGATCTCGCGCAGCGAGACCACCGGGTTCTTGTCGTTGTCGCGATCAACCGTGAGTTGCGATCCCGACGAGATCATACGAGCACGATGTGCGGCAAGGAGGACCAGGTCGAAGCGGTTGTCGACCTTGTCAATGCAATCTTCTACGGTGACGCGCGCCATCGCCTGTCGCTCCGTTCTCTGGACTGGAAATGCTGATTAATGATCGCTAGTTATAGGGCTTACCGGTCTTTCGCAAGACCAATCTGCGACCTGGCGCTCGCTATAGGCTGGTGCTCCCAGACCGTCGACCGGGGGTTTGGAACAGCCGCGGAGACTTCCGCAGCGGGAAAAATACGGTTTTCGACAAGAAAACGCTTCAATGCGGCCGTCACGAGCCTATCTTAATTGAGTCGAGCCATCCCCTCCTTTTTGCGGTAATTAGATAGCCGCGGGGATCCGGCAGTCCTCCGAAGTGCGCGGTCCGCTGCCGCCGTGCCAAAAAACCGTTACCGAACACCAACGCGAGAGTTGAATGTCATCACCTTCCAATAAGATTGCGCTTTTCATCGATGGCGCCAACCTTTACGCAACAGCCAAGACACTCGGTTTCGATATCGACTACAAGCGCCTGCTCAAGGAATTCCAGGGCCGCGGGACTCTGTTGCGCGCGTTCTATTACACCGCGATTATCGAAGATCAGGAATATTCGTCGATCAGGCCGCTGATCGACTGGCTCGATTACAACGGCTACACCGTCGTCACCAAGGCGACCAAGGAGTTCATCGACGCCAGCGGTCGCCGCAAGGTGAAGGGAAACATGGATATCGAACTCGCGGTCGATGCCATGGAGCTGGCCGAACATATCGACCAGATGGTGCTGTTCTCCGGCGATGGCGATTTCCGCTCGCTGGTCGAGGCGATGCAGCGCCGCGGCGTACGGGTCACCGTGATTTCCACGATTTCGAGCCAGCCGCCGATGATCGCCGACGAACTGCGCCGGCAGGCCGACGTGTTCACCGACCTGGTCGAGTTGCAGTCCAAGCTCGGGCGTGATCCATCCGAGCGTCCGGCGCCGCGCGAGCCGCGTCACCATGCGCCGCAATTCCTGCAGCGCGCGACCACCATGGCGCCAAGGGCCGGTGACGAAGATTTCGAGGATTGAGGCCGCACTGGGGGCACCAGCCGTTCGGCCAACGGCGCCCGATTGCGATTGCCCGCTCTGTCCAAGACTTGCTGATTTCCGCAATGCGGCGCGGGCGCGTGAACCCGCATGGTTCAACGCGCCGGTGCCGTCGTTCGGCGACGAGGCCGCGCGGCTGCTGATCGTCGGTCTCGCGCCGGGAATGCAGGGGGCCAACCGGACGGGGCGCCCCTTCACCGGCGACTACGCCGGCGACCTGCTCTATGCGACCCTGCTCGAATACGGCTTTGCCCGCGGGCAATATCAGGCGCGCCCCGACGACGGCCTGATCCTGACCGACTGCCGCATCAGCAACGCCGTGCGCTGCGTGCCGCCGCAGAACAAGCCGTTACCTGTGGAGATCAACACCTGCCGTCAATTCCTGTCGGCGACGATTGCGACCATGCCCCGGCTGCGCGCCATCGTAGCCCTCGGGCGCATCGCGCATGATACCATGCTGAAGACGCTGAACCTGCGCGCCGCCACAGCACCCTTCGCCCACGGCGCCGTGCATCAGGCCGGCGGTCTGAAGCTCTACGACAGCTATCACTGCTCGCGCTACAACACGAATACGGGCGTGCTGACGACGGACATGTTTCGCAGCGTGTTCGCGAAGGTGAAGGCGGATCTGGATTAGGGATGGTGTAGGGTGGGCAAAACCATCGGGTCGCGCGAACGCGCGCCGATGGCGTGCCCACCGCAACAACCATGGAGGGCACGGCGTTAGGGCGCCTTTGCCCACCCTACGCCGTCTCGCACACAACACATCACGCCGCCGACGAGTCGAGTCCCAATTGCCGGATGATCTCCTCCATCTTTCTTGCGCTTGCCTCCTGTCCCAGCTTGCGAAACATCTCAGCCGATCGCCGTAAAACCTCAAGCGCGGTAGCGTGATTGCCTGCAGCAGCCAGGATCTGGCCAAAGGTCGCCCCAATGGCCGCGATCCCCTCGGCCCGGCCGAGCCGCAGCACAGTCTCGTAAGCCTCGACGATGCGGGGCACCGCCTCATCAGATTTTTCTTCGGCGAGATCGAGCCGCGCCAAGTCCCATAGCGTTGCCGCGATCCCTTCGGCATCCCCGAGTCGGCGGTTTACTTGCAGGCGTTCCTCCTGCAACTTGCGCGCCTCGTCGAGTTCGCCTCGCCTTCGCAGGATTTCGGCGATCTTCCCCATGGTCACAGAGCGCCCGCGCACGTCGCCGAGACGCTCATAAACCGGCAGTTGCTCGTCCCGGCGGATGCGAAGCGCCTCGTCGAGTTCGCCTCGGCTATGCAGGATGTCGGCGATCTTCCCAATCGCCACCGCGCGCGAGTGCACGTCGCCGAGACGCTCATAAATCGGCAGTTCCTCGCCCCGGCGGATGCGAAGCGCCTCGTCGAATTCGCCTCGGCTTTCCAGGATGGCGGCGATACTTCCCATGGTGACCGCGCGCGAGCGCACGTCGCCGAGACGCTCATAAACCGGCAGTTGCTCGTGCCAGCAGATGCGAAGCGCCTCGTCGAGCTCGCCTCGGCTTTGCAGGATGTCGGCGATCTTCCCGATCGTCACCGCGCGCTCGCGCACGTCGCCGAGACGCTCATAAACCGGCAATTGCTCATCCCGGCGGATGCGGAGCGCCTCGTCGAGGTCGCCTCTGACTTGCAGAATGTCGGCGATCTGCCCCATGGTGACCGCGCGCTCGCGCACGTCGCCGAGACGCTCATAAACCGGCAGCTCCTCGTCCCGGCGGATGCGAAGCGCCTCATCGAGTTCGCCTCGGCTTTGCAGCATGTCGGCGATCTGCCCCATCGTCAGCGCGCGCGAGCGAGCGTCGCCGAGACGCTCATAAATCGGCAGTTGCTCGTCGCGGCAGATGCGAAGCGCCTCGTCGAGTTCACCTCGGCTTTGCAGGATGTCGGCGATCTGGCTGCGCGCAATAGCAGCACCGACCTCGTGTCCCGCAGCAATAGCGAATTGCGCGGCATCCTCATACAGGCGCTGCGCTTGATCGAGTTCACCACGCGTACGTAGCCGGTTCGCCTGTTCATAGGCGAGGAAGACCGCCGCCGTCAGGTCGATGGCCGCGCCCGCAGCGCGTTGTTGGTCGAGCGCCTCGATCCCACGCGAAAGCAGCAGGTCGGCCTTGGCACCATCGCCGATCTTCGCCGCGGCCTTTGCTGTTTCGCTCAACAGCCGCCATGGAACGTCATGCTCACAAGCGTCGAGCAGCTCGATCGCGGCCTGACCAAGCACCGCCGCCCGTTCGGACGAATTCCCATTCAGCAGGGCAACGGCAGATGCTGCGCAGCTTGCAACAATCTCGCCGTCTCCAGCGATGAGGCCGAGTCGGGCAAGTTCAAGATCACATGAGGCTGGTCGCGTCTCCCCCGCGACACCGCCCCATGATGCGAAAAGAGATTGCGCGGTCTGGCGCGCCACATCGCCGCACTCGGCGTCATCCAGCGGCGCTAGGCGCCCCTCGGCAAGCGCGTTGGCGGCCAGCGCCGGCTGCCGATGATCGACCACATCCTCATGCGGGTCGATCAGTCCAAGGTCGCGCAGAGCGGTCAACGACGCTTGAACCGTTCCCGCGAGGAGGTCCGCGACGGCTTCAGGCACCGGCAGACTGAACAGCGTGAGGCCGCGCAGCAGCTCGCGCCCGGCCTCCCGGGCCAAGTCGAGCAAATGGTCGACGGCCAGATTCTCCAGGAAGGCGCGCACCTCGGCATCTGCAGGCAGCACGCCCTGGGTCAGCCAGCTTTCCATCTCCTGCAACGCGTCGGCCGCGCGCTCGGGCGTCACGGCTGGCGACAGCACCAGCTTGCGCCCGATCAAGTCCTGCAGCCCGGGATTGCCGCGAGCGATCGTCGGCACGCGCGCCAGCAGCGACTCGCGCGTGGCCAGAGCAGCGCCAGCGAGCCCGGCATCGCGCGCCACATCGATTTGTCGCATCGCAAGCTTGCCTTGCGCGGCTGACGATAGGGGCGGCAGCGGCAGGTCGAGCAGGGCCTGCTCCACTCCATCGAGATGGAACCGGAACCGGCTGGTGATCAGCAGGCGGCTGTCGGTCGCGGCGGGATCGAACGCCCGCAGCACCGCACACAGCGTCGGTGCGACAGTCGGGTCGACGCGATGTTGCTGCCGCTGGTCATCCCACTTCAGAATCCGTTCGAGATCGTCGATCACCAGCAACACGGGAGCGCCGGCATCACCGGCCTGCGCGCACGGCCCCGCTAGCAGCAGCGTCAGCTCCTGTTCCAGCCGGGTAGAATCTTCCCGGACCCGCCGGCTTGCCTCGCGGACGGCATCGGAAGCCGCGCGATGGGTGCGCAACGCCTCCTCCAGCGCAGCCATGATATCGAGTGCGCCGTAATGCTCGAACACCACCGCGAGCTTCAGGTCGGGCCGCCGGTTGGCGATCCGCGCGGCGAGGCTCGACTTGCCGAGCCGGCCCATGCCGTGCAGCAGCACGCCGGGATGTTCACCATCGCGCAACGCCCGCAGTGCGGTCTGCAGTTCACGCCGCCGACCGACGAACATCTCGTGCGAGGCGACCGGGACCTGCTGGCGCTGCTTAACTAGGAACTGCTTCTGGCCGTGCGTCGCCGGCAGCAGCGCGCGGCGAGTCTTGCCGCCCACGATCGCGCCGCCGCCCTGCGGCCCCAGCCAGAGCCGGGCCAGATGCCAGTCACGGCGCTGCCACTCCTCGGACGAATTGAGGATCGCGCGTCGCGCGGACGCGACGGCATCAGCCAGCGTCTTGCGCTCGGCGAGGCCATCATAAAGCTTCGCGGCGAAGCCGGTGGCCGCGCCGTCCAGCACCGATCCGTCCCAGCCCAGGACGGCAGGAATACCGCCATCGATCATGGCCTCGGCCAGCGTTTGCGCCAAGGCACCGCGCGCTTGCGGCATGGCCGCGTTGCCATCCGCGTTTCGTCGCTCTCCCGCCGTGGCGGTGAGGCAGGCTGACAAAAACAGCAGACGCGGGCGATGGGCGCGGAGCGACTCGATCAATGTGCCGGCATCGGTCGGCAGTTCGTCGCCGGTGTCGTCCTCCAGCCACAACACCGGTTTTGGCACCGCCTCGGGTGCGTCGGCAGGCCGCCAGGCATTGTCGCCGTGACATCCGAGGTGCAACACCTGCATGGCGGGAAGCTCGCCGATCCGTTCGCCGAGGCGTTCCGGATTGCCGCTGTCTTCCACCAGCAGATCGAGCTCGGTGGCTCCCACCGCGCTCATGATCGCGGTCTCCTCGGCCTCGTAGTCGAGTTCGGCGACGCCGCGCGGCGCCGCGGCCATGAACACCAGACCGAGACGATACTGGTCGAGCAGCGGTGGCGGTTCGGGCCGCCCCAGTCGTCGGACCGGGCCGAAATTGAGGATGACATCGGCGGCAAGAAAGCCGTGCGCGTTGGCCAGGAGCTCCCAGGGCGCGCGCAACAGCGCCATCTCCGGCACGGAGGGCCGACGCCGGTCCGAGGCGATCTCGAAATGCAGCGGACGCGATGAGCGGTCGATCAGCGCCGTGAGGTCGCCCGCATCGCCGTCGAGGAAATCAAAGAGGTCGCGGCCGAGAGACAACAGCCCGGCCAGCGATTGCGAGCCGTCCATCTCCCGCAGCTTCGCGTAACGGCTGCTGAACTCCCGCAGCCTGCCAACCGTCAACTCATCAAGATACCGGCGGCGACCGATCGGCTCGCCGCAGCGCAATTCAAAGCCGCCATCCGCAATCGAAATGCCGATCATCGCGTCCTGAAATAGAAGACGACTTCAAAAACGACAGACCAATGATCTTCTTGATAGCACAAGTAGGGGTTGCTGTAACGCCATCTGGACCAATGCCGGCACTGGGCTGCGCGCCATCAGGATCGACCCCATAGGCGCGAGGTTAAGCTCTTGCGTGCCCCGGACGCAGCGCAGCGCGCCGCCCTTGCGGCGTGGTGCGCTGCAGAGCCGGGGCCCATGCTGCGAAGTGGGTCCCGGCTCTGCGGCGCAGCGTGAAGAACGCTGCACCGCGTCCGGGACACGAGTCCTTAACCTTGCGCCTATGAAGATCGCCCCTACCGGACGACGACGGCGTGGGCACGCTGTCTCTACCCCGCTCCGCTCAAACCGGATTGGCCTTCAGCCAGGCCAGCACGTCGCCGGCGTTGCTATCGGGCGGAAACACCGGATAGAAAACGTGCGTGATGCGGCCGTCGTCGACGATCAGGGCCAAACGCTTGATCAAGGTCAGCCCCGCCACCTCCATGGTCGGCAGCGCGAGCGCGCGGGTCAGGTCGAGCTTCTCGTCCGACAGCACCGGGAACGGCAGATGCAGCCGCGACGCCATCTCGGTCTGGTAGGCGTTGCTCTGGGTCGACAGGCCGAACACCTGCACGGCGCCGGCGGCCTTGAGCTCGGCGAAGAGATCGCGGAACGAGCAGGTCTGCGGGGTGCAGCCGCGGGCGCCCGGGATCATGTCCCAGTCTTCGACCAGGCTGATCTTGCCCGGCTCTCCGGTGCGCGGATAGGCGAACACGATGGTGCGTCCCGGCAACGACGCCAGCGTGACCATCGTATCGTTGGTCGCGATCAGGCTGACCGGCGGGACCGTCATGCCCGAAAGATGCGCGGCCGCGCCGTCATCGGTCGGTGCCGGAATCAGGCTCCAGTCGACCTCGAGCAGGTTCTTCTGGTTCATCGTGCGATTCTCCATCCGGTGTCATTGCGAGGAGCGCTTGCGACGACGCAATCCATTCTTTTTCCTGGCGCGATGGTTTGCTTCGCGGAGTTTATCATCGGGCGGCGCTCCGCGCCGACCCGTCGGCTCGCAATGACGAATAGGCAACAGTCGTCGCTACCCCCGCGCCCGCAGCAGGCGACTCTTCTCCCTGCCCCAATCGCGTTTCTTCTCGGTCTCGCGCTTGTCGTGCAGCTTCTTGCCCTTGGCGATCGCAAGCAGCAGCTTGGCGCGACCGCGCTCGTTGAAATAAAGCTTCAGGGGAATCAGCGTCATCCCCTCGCGGTCCACCGCTCCCATCAGCTTGTTGATCTGCTTCCGGTGCAACAGCAGCTTGCGCGGCCGCTTCGGCTCGTGGTTGAAGCGGTTGGCCTGCAGGTATTCCGGGATGTTGGCGTTGATCAGCCAGATCTCGCCGTCCTTCGAATCGGCATAGGATTCGGCGATGGTGGTCTTGCCGCTGCGAATCGACTTCACCTCGGTGCCGGTCAGCGCGATGCCCGTTTCGATCGTGTCCTCGATCGCATAGTTGAAGCGGGCCTTGCGGTTCTCTGCGACGACCTTGATCGCGCGCTCGTTCTTGTCGGCCACGTCACGCCTTCTTCAGTAGATCCCGGATCTCCGCCAGGAGTTCCTCCTGGCGCGTCGGCTTGGGCGGCGCCGCGGGCGCTGCTTCATTGCGCTTCAACTTGTTCATCAGGCGAATCACAATGAAGAGAACGAAGGCGACGATCAGGAAATTGATGGTCAAGGTGAGAAAGTTGCCCCACGCCAGCACGGCGCCCTGCTTTTTCGCATCGGCGAGGTTGGACGCGGTGACGGCCTTCGACAGCCCGGTGAAATAATTGGAGAAATCGAGTCCACCGGTGATCGCGCCGATGATCGGCATGATGATGTCGCCGACCAGCGAATTGACGATCGAGCCGAAGGCGACGCCGATGATGACGCCGACCGCGAGATCGACGACATTGCCTTTCATGGCAAATTCACGAAACTCCTTGAGCATCACGTTTCCCTCGCGCATGAGCCCCATGAGTCAGCTCTTCTGCAACTTTTCCATGCCCGACCCTAGTTGATCAGGCCGGCATGCACCATGGCGCTGCGCACCGCGGCGCGCGCAGGCTCCGAGACCGGCACCATCGGCAGCCGCAACCGCTCCTCCATCTTGCCGAGCAGCGACAGGGCATATTTCACCGGCGCCGGATTGGACTCGATGAACAGATTGGTATGCAACGGCATCAGCTTGTCGTGCAGCTTCAGCGCGGTCGCGACATCGCCCTTCTGCCAGGCCTGATGAAACTCGGAGCACAACCGCGGCGCGACATTGGAGGTCACCGAAATGCAGCCGTGCCCGCCATGCGCCATATAGCCGAGGATGGTCGCGTCCTCGCCGGAGAGCTGGTTGAACTCCTCGCCCATCGCGGCGCGCTGCTGCGAGACCCGCACCATGCTCGCGGTGGCATCCTTGACGCCGGCGATGTTCTTCAGCTCGAACAGCCGCGTCATCGTGTCGACCGACATGTCGATCACCGAGCGCGGCGGAATGTTGTAGATGATGATCGGGATACCGATCGCGTCGTTGATCGCCTTGAAATGCTGGTACAGGCCTTCCTGCGTCGGCTTGTTGTAGTAGGGCGTCACCACCAGCACGGCGTCGGCGCCGGCCTTCTCGGCATGCTCGGCGAGTTCCACGGCTTCGCTGGTCGAATTCGATCCGGCACCGGCGATCACGGGAACGCGCCCCCGAGCCTCCTCGATGCACCACGCGACCACGCGCTTGTGTTCGTCATGATTCAAGGTCGGGCTTTCGCCGGTCGTGCCGACGGGAACCAGGCCGTTTGTGCCTTCGGCGATCTGCCAGGACACCAGCGACCGGAAAGCCGCCTCATCGAGCGACCCGTTCTTGAACGGCGTGACCAAGGCGGTGAAGGAACCTCGAAAATTCGTCTTGGCTGCCATGGAACTCCTCCGGACGCAGATTGCCGTGCTGCCGTTTTTGCTGAAGGATCAATACATACCGGGTCTGAGGGGGCAGCGAAAGACCCGGCAGCCCCCTGTTGGAGCGGATTCCCTCTGCCACGACGTGTCCGGAAGGCGTGAAATTCGCGTCGCCCATTGCTACGTTCACATCGTCGGCATGAGCCGCCATTTTGCCGCGGTGGCCCGCGTAATCGGTCGGCCAGTCCGGTATATTTGCTATTGTCATCATATTCTTACGCGATCGATTGATTCGCTGCGAAGGACCCGCCGTGACACCTTTGGCTCGAACTCCCGCGTTGCGATCGAAGACCGTGACGACGGTGCTGGCATCGATAGCCGCGACGAGCCTGGTGCTGGCGGTAGGTTTGTCCGGGCTGGCAACGGACGCCTGGGCCAAATCGAAAGTGCCGATGCCGAAACCGCGGCCCATCGCGCGCAGCGCGGGTCCCATTTCGATCACGCCGAGCACCAAAGAGAAACCGGCTGCGAGCATCAAAGAGAAACCAGCCGCCGCGACACCCGCCACCACCGCGGCGCTGCCACCGCCCGCCTCCACAACGCGTCAGCGTGCGGCCTCGCCGCCACGCAAGCCGGTGCTGCCGGCAGCGGTCGCCGCGACCCAGTCGACCCCCAAGGCCGACATGGACACGCTCGAGACCATCATCGAGCTGATCCGCAAGCACAAGCCTGACGACGCGACCCAGACGGCAGCCGGGCTCACCGACCCGGTGGCGCGCAAGCTTGCGGAATGGGTCATCCTGCGCAGCGACGACAATGGCGCGAGCGTCGAACGCTACCGCGCCTTCCTGACGGCCAACCCGAGCTGGCCCTCGCAGACCTTCCTGCGCCGCCGTCTCGAAGCCGCACTGTGGGATGATCATCGCGACGATGCCGTGGTGTGGTCGTGGTTCGAGAACGAATCGCCGCTGTCGGCCAAGGGCCGATTCTCGCTGGCGCGGGTCCTGCTCGCGCGCGGCGACCGCGCCAATGCCGAGCGCCTGGTGCGCGAGGCCTGGCGCAACGATTCGATGTCCGAAGACACCGAGACCACCGCGCTCGATCTGTTCGGCGCGCTGTTGACGCCGGGCGATCAGAAGGCGCGCATGGATACGCTGCTCTATGGCAGCGAGCACGAGGCGGCGCTGCGCGCGGCCAAACGCCTCGGCGCCGGCCATGTCGCGCTCGCCAAGGCCCGGATCGCCTCCTACAAGAAGGCTGCCAACACCCGCGCCCTGCTCGAAGCGGTTCCCCACGAACTGCACAACGATCCCGGCTACACCTTCAGCAGGATCCAGCTGCTCCGCCGCGAGGAGAAGTTCGCGGATGCCGCCCAGCTCATGCTGTCGGCGCCGAAGGAGCCCGCGCGCCTGCATAATCTCGACGAGTGGTGGATCGAGCGGCGCCTGCTGGCGCGCAAGATGATCGACACCGGCGAGCACCGCTCCGCCTATCTGATCGCACGCGACGCCGCGCTGCCCAATCGCGACATCTACAAGACCGAGCAGGAATTCACCGCAGGCTGGATCGCGCTGCGCTTCCTCAGCGACCCGGCCACGGCCGCCCAGCACTTCGCGCGAATAGGCAGCGGCAGTGTCAATCCGACCACGCTGGCGCGCGCCGGCTACTGGCAGGGACGCGCGGCGGAAGCGGCCGGCCGCGCGCAAGAGGCCCGCGCCGCCTACACGGCGGCGGCGGCGCAATCGACCAGCTATTACGGCCAGCTGGCGCGGGCGAAACTCGGACTGACGCAGATCGATCTGAATGACGCCGCGGCGGCACGGAGCCGCGGCGCCGAGCGGCTCGAAATCGTGCGCGCGGTCGCGCTGCTCTACGACATCGAGGAAGGCGACATCGCCATTCCGATCTTTGCCGACATGGGCGAGAACGGCGATCCGGACGCCCTCACCGGCCTTGGCGAACTCGCCTCCCGCCACGGCGATGCGCGCGCCATGCTGCTGGTCGGCAAGGCCGCGCTCAATCGCGGATTGCCGTTTGACGCCTATGCCTACCCGGTCAACGGCATTCCATCCTTCCAGGCGATCGGCCCGGAGATCGAGCGGAGCGTGGTCTATGCCATCGCGCGCCAGGAAAGCGGCTTCAATCCGGCCGTGGTCTCGCCCGCGCAGGCCTACGGCCTGATGCAGGTGACGCCGGACGCGGGCCGCTATGTCTGCAAGCGAGCCGGGGTCGGCTTCGATCTGTCGCGGATGAAGACCGATCCGGTCTACAACGCAGCCCTCGGCGCGGCCGAACTCGGTGGCCTGATCGAGGATTATCGTGGCTCCTACATCATGACGTTCGCCGCCTACAATGCCGGCCGCGGCAGCGTCAGGAAATGGGTCGAGCGCTATGGCGATCCGCGCGACGGGAAGGTCGACGCGGTGGACTGGGTCGAACTGATCCCGTTCGCGGAAACCCGCAATTATGTGCAGCGGGTGATGGAGAACCTGCAGGTCTATCGCGCCCGCTTCGGCGGCGGCACCCGCCTGCAGATCGAGGCCGACCTGCATCGCGGCGGCAGCGTGGAGTAGCGCGACCTCGATCGGCGCGACCGGGTTGCATCGCAGCTTGAACGTCCTTGCTCTTCCGCGAGCCGCACGGCTCTGCCGCAGTTCATTCTGATGTACTCCGCAACCTGGACCAGCTAGATTCGATGCAGGCTGCATCCGGGTTCCTCAGAGCCTGACCGCAAAAAGCGGCCCGTGAAATGAGATGTTTGAACACGTCATTGCGAGCGTAGCGAAGCAATCCAGAAGTCTAGCCTAGCAAAGACTGGATTGCTTCGTCGCTTCGCTCCTCGCAATGACGGGGAAACAGCTAATTCGATGGGCTACATTTCGAGTCAGGCTCTCAGGACTTGCAACTGGCGACGTCTTGCCGTGGCACGGAAACTCCCACGAGCTTTGCTCCTCGCGGTCCTGGCGTTGGCCGGGAGCGCAATGCACGTCCGGGCGCAGGGGGAGCCCGGCGCCGCAGCGCCGTCTCCCGCACGTCTGCAACGCCTGTCCGAATTCTTCGACAATGAGGTCGCGACCGGAAAGCTTCCCGGCGCGGTCGTGCTGATTCGCCAGCACGGGCGACCGGTCTATTTCGAATGCTTCGGCGTCCGTGATGTCGCCACGAAACAGCCGATGACGCCGGACACCATCTTTGCACTCCATTCGATGACCAAGCCGATCACCAGCCTGGCTGCGATGATGCTGATCGATGACGGCAAGCTGGCACTGGCCGATCCGGTGTCGAAATATATCCCTGCCTTTGCCGACGTGAAGGTCGGTGTCGAGACCGGAACGAAGGATGGCAATCTCGACCTGGAGCGCGTGCCGCCGGACCGAGCGGTGAACATCGAGGATCTCCTGCGGCATACCTCGGGCATCAGCTACAACTATATTGGCGGCCCCTGGGTCATGAAGGTCTACTCGGAGGCCCACATTTTCGACGGACATTTCGACAACGAGGAATTCGCGCAGCGTATTGCCCGTCTCCCCCTGGCCAGACAGCCCGGCACGCTCTGGCGCTACGGCCACTCCACCGATGTGCTCGGAAGGGTGATCGAAATCGTTTCCGGAAAGACGCTCAATGCGTTCATGCAGGAGCGCATCCTGTTGCCGCTTGGGATGAGCAGCACCAGGTTCGTGCTTCACGACGCGGCCGAATCGGCGCGCATGGCGGAGCCGCTGCCGGGCGATCACATCCTGCGGCTCGCGGAGGAAGGGCGACGCGCCCATCCGGAATGGGAATCAGGTGGCGGCGGTCTGGTCTCGACCATCACCGATTACGCGCGGTTTGCGCAGCTGCTGCTGAACGGCGGCAGCCTCGACGGCAGGCAATATCTCAGCCCGGCGGCGTACAGACTGATGACGTCAGACCACATCGGCCCGGGCTCCGGGGTGGCGCGCGACTACTTCTATTTTCCCGGCGATGGTTTTGGCTTTGGTTATGGTCTTGCGGTTCGCACCGATCCGGGCAACGCGGAACCGCCGCCCCCGGGCTCGCTCGGCGAACTGAAATGGGATAGCGGCAGCGGCACTTATTTCGGCGTCGATCCGAAGCTGGACATGATCTACCTGCTCATGGAGCAGACCCAGACGGAGCGTGGACGCATCGTGCCGACATTCAAGAAACTGGTTTACGACGCGTTCGAAGACCGGTGATGCGAATGTTAAAACCGGGCTTAGTAGGCTCCCCCGTAGGGGTGCCTGGGAGGCGCAACGCCCGCCCGCCGATAGTCGTAGTACGGATTCACGTCGCAATAGCCACGCAGACCGAACGCCGTCGCCCTGCACTGCTGGTAGGTGTCGTAGCTGCAGTCGCCCGTGGGCGTGATGAAGTGCTCGCCCTTGAAGCAGAACGGATAATCCCGGGCGCTGGCGTCCGGCACCATGCCGATCGCAGCCAGAGCTCCACCCGCAAGGGCCGCCACGAGGAAATTGCGCATCGGTCTGTGTCCTTGGATCCCGGCTATGGCCCCGCGAACAAGCAGCATCGTTCAACACCCTACTGCCGCAGCAGCCACACTTCAGTATAATTTTTCAGTACAATTTTCAGTCACTGGACGCGATCACCGTCGCGCTGCGGATCTGTCAACGCGCGGTTCGCGTGTTGCTCGAAAGCGCGGTTCGCGTGTTGCTCGAAAGAAAGCCCCCGGCGGTTTCCCGCCGGGGGCTCTATTGAATGTTGTCAGACGAACGGGATCAGAAGTTGCGCTGAACGCGGACCAAGCCGCTGACCGAGTTCTGGTCCTTCAGCTCATACACAGCTCCCGGCTTGGCAAACGCCGGAACGCCCGGGCTGACGATCGTGCCGGAATACTTCTGGTCGAGGTTGGTCCAGTTCACGTCCACCGTGAACGCCAGGTTCTTGACCGGGGTCCACACGGTGTTGACACCGATAACCGCGAAGTTGAAGTCCGGGTTGCAGCTGCCGACGAGTCCGAGCAACGTAACAGCATTGGCGCAGATCGCGGTCTTACCCGCATTGCCATACTTCAACTGACCGTAACCACCATAGATGCCGGTGGCCCAGTTCGGGTTCCAGTTGTGGGTATAACCACCACGGAAGCCCCAGGTCGAGACGGATTCGATTCCCGAACCGTTAGTGAAGACACCGTCGGAAATGCCGGCGAGTCCGATGCTCTGGTATGCGACGTTGCTACCGCTGTACATCGAGAAGGACTGCGGGAACAGGCTCTGGAAGTTGTAGTGGCTTGCACCATTGGTGTAGACGGCCTGCAAGTTGATCGAGTCACCCGGGCCAGTCGGGATGTTCTTGATCGACAAGGCACCCTGCACAGCAAAGCCCCACTTGTCCGACGGATGACCGGTGGATTCCGCGGCGCCATAGTAAGCGGGATGCATGTCATGCGCGGCGACCGAGAGCTGGGCTAGACCCCAGGCCTGATCAACGCGGAGCTGACCGACGATGTCGGGTGTACGCGTTCCACCCCAGCTGTTGTTGCCGTAGACGCCCTGAACCATGTTCGCAGCAGTCGCGCCCGACAGGTTCCAGACGTTCGACTGGCCGTTTGCCGCCGTCGTCTCATCCTGCACCGCGATCGAAGCGGTGATGCCCTGGCCGAAGTCAGCCGTATAGGCAGCCTGGTTGACACCGGTCACGTGGTTGCTGCCGCCCGGAAGAGTGTCGGGACCGCCAGCCGGATAGCTCTGCCACGGGGTGTCGAAGATCGAGTAGGTGCGACCGAAGGTGAAACCAGCGAACTGGATGAACGCATGGTACATGCCGAGACCGGCGGTGCCGCCTGCGAACGCCGACGGGTTGCTGGCGGAGGTCGTAGCAGAATCAACGGTGAAGACCAGATCGCTGTAGGTGCGAACCACGCCGTACTCGGTCGCGGTGCGGGTATCAACGGTGATGTCTGTACGAGACCGCTGGAACCAGTAGTTGCCCAAACGGTTGTTCGACCCCTGGTTGTTGGTTGCCGCGCTATACATAAACGCATAGTCGCCGCCGCCAATCGACACGTCCGCGCGGACATAGCCACCCAGCTTGATGCAGGTGTCGGTCCCCGGGATGTAGTAGAAACCTGCACCATAGAGGGAGCAGATCCGCACGTATTCGACTGCTTTCGCCTTGAGGGGAAGATCAGCAGCCTGCGCCCCACCCATGGCGAGCAGAGCCGCCGCTGAGCCGAGGATAAGGCTCTTAGTCATATTCATGTTAAACCTCCAAGTTGCTCTGTCAGGGTAGGTTCCGGATCCGCTGGGTGAGACACCCTTGGGGTTGGTTCCCTTGTCCCTATCAACCCGTCGCTGAATCGCATCGCGCCTTCGGACACACCCGCATGAACGCGAGGGACTTAAGCGACCGACCTAAACGGGACGACTTCGGGATGCCCCCCTCCGTCGCACCAACACAATTACCGAACACCCCTGCACACGCAACAAAGGAACCACTCGGAAACGCCCCATTTCGCTCGTTTTTGGGCGGGTGTTGCACAAATAACACGTAAGCGTGATCAAAACATACCGATAACTATTTGATTCTAAACGGCGTTTTTGATTGGTTCCGATCGGCCCCGATTTGGCCGAAGCTGTCGGGCGATTTTCGGGCTTTCCCGGGGGACCTCCGGAAATGCCCGTGCCGTGCTCGACTCAGGCTCGAATCGAGCCGCGGGAAATCCCGCCGGTTGTCCAGCCCCGCGGTTTCCAGTTTGAATCTCGCGGCGGGCGATGGCGGCGCTCGCGGTTCCACAATCTCAAATCGGCCACACGGCGGGCCCGATTCCGCCGCAAGGCGGGGTTCGGCCGCGTTCTCCAGATCACCAGGGCCCGGGATCAGGATCGGCCCGATCTGCAGCGAGGCCGAGGCCAGATCGCGCCACCAACCGAAGTCAGAGCCTGGTTCGTTTCAATGGAGCGGCAACCGCGGTTCCCGGGCCGCCAAGCCAGAGTTGGCCACCCGCAAGCGACGAGTTCAATCCGAGCTTCAGAAAATGACTCATAACTCTTTGTTTTAACGTGCATCTCGCTCGACCCGAATCCTCCGGAATCACTCCGCGAGCGGGTTTGGCCGCCCCTCTCCAAAGACTGCGTCCGAGCCAGTGACCGGTCGGGTGGCGCTGCCTCTCCATTCCGGGAATCGCCATACATAAAGAGACATGTAGAGACATGTAATGAGAAGCGATGCGGTCCATGATCGCCTGTGACCGGCGACGCCTCGCTCCGGCGAGTTCCTTCACCGGGCGAACTGCATTGAGTCTTTGGGCTTCACAAGATGTCGCGGGTGCAATCTGGTGCTTGCGGCCCGCCCCCGCGTCGGGCATATCGGCCGTACCGGAGATGTGGCCGAGTGGCTGAAGGCGGCGGTTTGCTAAACCGTTATAGGGTTGTAAAGCCCTATCGAGGGTTCGAATCCCTCCGTCTCCGCCAAATTCATGCTTTGTCCAGCCCGGACACATAGGTAACGGAACGTACCTGAGACATGGGTGACAACCTCGTGCCGAATCGGTTGTCGGCGGTTCGCCACGGATCTCTCCACATCAGCCGCTACGTGGTCGCCACCAGAAGCTCCTCTGCATTATTCGGCGGGCGAAGGCCATCGGTTCTGCCCGCGAAGTAGCGCTGTGTAAGATCGGCCGCCGAGACGTACCGCGCTTCTTTAAAGCCGGCTTCGCGGGCCAGCGCCACGATCTCCGGCGGCGTGAAGAAGCTGAGGAAAGGCGTCCCGCTTGCTCGCGCTCCTTTCTCAGCCATCTCGAGCCCGGTACGTATCTCGGGATCCGCCAGTTGCAGCGGAAGCAGGAACGTCATGGCGAATGTCGAACCCGGGGCGAGCGCGGCGACCTGGCGCAGCGTGGCCGCGTTCGCGTCCCTGGTGAGATACATGCTGACGCCCGTGGAGACCACGATCGCAGGCTTGCTCTCATCGAAGCCAGCCGTCACGAGTTCGTCCCGCCAGGATCCGCCCGCCTCGAAATCGACCGGCACGAAGTGCAGCCAATCGGGCACACCGAAGCCGAGTTCGATCAGGCGTTGGCGCTTCCATGCCTGAGGACCTGGCCGGTCGATCTCGAACACCCTGAGGCGGGATGCGATCTCCGGCCTCCGCTGTGCGAAGCTGTCGAGGCCGGCACCGAGGATGACGTATTGGCTCAGCCCGCGGGCGGCCTGCACCACGACCAGGTCCTCGATGAAGCGGGCGCGGGCCACGATGGAGGCGCGAAAGGGCCGCGTGAACTCCGGGTCCATGTCCCCGCGGCGGCGCCAGTCCTTGTCCGGGGCCAGCAATCTCATGCCGATCTCGTCTTCCAGCACATGCGGAGGCGGATCGCACGCGACATGCAGGGCTCGCCACAAGGCAACCCGCGCTGCCGTGCTATCTGGCGCCACATCTGGCTTGTCGGTCATGATCGTGAACTCACTCTTACGTCTTGGCCAGGGCCTGAAGCCGCCAGATACGCCCGTCGGGATCACGAACGGTCATCTCCCTCGTTCCCCAATGGGTGTCTTCGAACGGCGTGACCACATCGACGATGGCCTCAGGTTGGAACGCGGCCTCGTCGGGCATCTTGAGCACGACATGCGCCTCGGGCTTCCGGCTTGCCGGAACCTCCGCGATGAAGAGATAAGGACCGTCGCCGTTGCGGAGCTGACCCGAATTGTGGTCGGTCTCGAACTCGAGACTGAAGCCCAGCGCCTTGAAGAACTTGGCCGCCTTGCCCCAGTTGTGTGTTGTCAGGAACACGGCCTCGATGCCCTCGGTTTTCATGTCATTTCTCCTTTCTGGATGATCGCGGCCTGGGTTGGCGCGCGTCGAGATAGGCGCGCAGCGCTTCGGCAACCAAAGCCGAGAGAGACAGCTCCGATTCGATGGCGTGATGCTTGACCCGCCTGATTAAGCTGGTCGGCAGGTACACATTGAATTGCTTGACGTCTTCATCGGCCATGCCGACTAGATTGCTAGTAACCTAGCAACAAGTCAACCTGGCTTGGGTGGGGATAGGCAGTGCTTATGTCCGGCTAGTGGCGTCGCAATCGGAGCGCTCGTCTGCAGACGGGAAACGGGTGGCCGCGCCCCCAGACTGACCGCTACAGCTCTCTCCAGCGAAGCGGGCACCGCCTCGCAATCCAGGAAACTGCATCAATCAAGACGCTGGAGCCTCCGGTCCGTTTCACGCGGAACGGAATTGGCTCCGGGCGGCGGTGACGCAACGCTCAGGAGAGACAAGCCATGGAACTGAAAAACAAGTCGATCATCGTCACCGGGGCAAGCAGCGGGATTGGCGCGGCCGCGGCTTTGCTGTTCGCAGCCGAAGGGGCCAGCGTCGTCCTTGGCGCGCGCCGATCGGCTGAGCTCGAAACCCTTGCAGGGACGATCAATCAAGGCAATGGCAGGGCCGTATTCCTTGCCGGCGATGTCAAGGATGCGGGCTACGCCGATGCTCTCGTCGATCTCGCACTGCAAGAGTTCGATCAGTTGGACGGCGCATTCAACAATGCTGGTATCGTGGGAGAGATGAGCCCGATCCCCGATATGGGGATCGGCAATTGGCACGAGATCATCGCGACCAACCTGACCAGCGCGTACCTCGCCGCCAAGGCCCAGATCCCCGCCATGAAGACGCGAGGGCGGGGCTCGATCGTCTTCACGTCGTCCTTCGTCGGCTTCAGCAACGGCGGACTGCCGGGGATGGGTGCCTATGCGGCCTCCAAGGCCGGGTTGATCGGCCTGGCCCAGTCGCTGGCATCCGACCACGCCGCGGACGACATCCGCGTCAACGCGCTGTTGCCGGGCGGCACGATCACGCCAGCCGGAGGAGAAGGCAATCCTGCCGCTTTGGCGTTCATCGCGAACCTGCATCCGATGAAGCGGATGGCGCTGCCGAAGGAGATCGCGCAGGCCGCGCTCTTCCTGCTGTCCGATCGATCGAGCTTCATGACGGGAAGCCCTGTCATCGCGGATGGCGGCATGTCGGTCCGGCTGACCTAGTTGAGCGCTTCCTTGATTCGAACCATAACAAGCGGGTTCCGCAGGGTGGGTTGAGCTCTTCGCGAAACCCACCAATTCCGTCGCCGCGATGGGTTTCGCGACCAGTTCGGACATGCGTCCGATCTGGTCACTCTACCCATCCTTGAAATTCCTACTGTGCATGGGGTTGTTTTCGAAATTTTCCCGGCGGGGTTTGCTTGGCCGAGGCTCGCGAAGCGAGCGACGCACCGGCCCGCCTTCGCCCGTGGCTTCGGCGAGAGATTCGCATCTATCCTCGGATCAATGCCAGCAGTTCGCCTTCGTCCAGCGCGCCCGCCTGGTCCGCGCCGTCGAGGAAATCGGCAGAGAGCGCGCGCTTGGTGCTGTGCAGCGCCAGGATCTTTTCCTCGATGCTGTCCTTGAGCACCAATCGATAGACCGTGACCGGCAGGGTCTGACCGATGCGGTGTGCGCGGTCGGTGGCCTGATCCTCCACCGCCGGGTTCCACCAGGGGTCCAGGTGGATGACATAATCGGCACCGGTCAGATTGAGCCCCGAGCCGCCAGCCTTCAGGCTGATCAGAAACAGCTCGCCCTCGCCCGACTGAAACGCTTCAACGCGTCGCGCCCGCTCCTTGGCTGGCGTCGAGCCGTCGAGACGGAGCAGGCGCACGCCGTTGGCCGTGAGCGCAGCTTCCACCAGGTCCGAGATGGCCAGTGAATTGACTGAACACCAGCGCGCGATGTCGATTGGCGATCAGCTCGGCCGCCAGGTCCAACAGCGCTGTCAGCTTGGCGCCCTCCAAGGCGGTTCCGGCGTCGATCAGCGCCGGATGGCAGGCCGCGCGCCGAAGCCGGGTGATCTCTGCCAGGATGCGAATGCGCTGTTGACCGCCCGTGCCGACGGGTGCCGCCAGAGCCTCCAGCGCCTTGCGCCGAAGCGCTTCGTAGAAGGCGCGCTCCTCGTCGCCCGGTTCGATCTCCAGCGTAATCTCGGTGCGAGGCGGCAATTCCGCCAGCACAGCTGCCTTGGTACGACGCAGCAGATAGGGCCGCAGGAGCGTCTTGAGCGCTTGACGCGCGTGACCGCCAAAACCCTTTTCGATCGGACTGGCGAAGCGGCGATGGAAGCTTTCGCGCGAGCCCAACAAGCCGGGCGTGACCAAGTCGTAGAGGCTCCAAAGCTCCTCCAGACGATTTTCCACCGGGGTGCCGGACAGAGCCAGGCGGAAGTCGGCCTCGATGCGCTTGCTGGCCTGGGCGCGCCTGGTGTCGGCGTTCTTGAGGTTTTGCGCCTCATCGAAAACGGCCACGGCGAAGCGACGCGAGGCGAGCAAGTCGGATGCCGTATGCAGCAGACCATAGCTCGCGACCAGGACGTCCCCGGGAACGAGGGCTTCGACCAACGCCGTGCGATCGGAGGCGGCGGCCAGCATCCTTATCCTCAGCTTGGGTGTGAAGCGCTCCGCCTCGATCGCCCAGTTGTGGCAGACCGACGTGGGCGCCACGACCAGACTTGGTCCCTTCGCCGCATCGTTCAACAGCGGGGCCAGTGTCTGCACGGTTTTACCCAGGCCCATGTCGTCGGCAAGACACGCGCCCAATCCCAGTCGGCTCAGCCGCGCCAGCCAAACAAATCCCTGCTGTTGGTAGTCGCGCAGCTCCGCATCCAGCCCAGGCGGGAGCTCGGGCTCGTAACGCTGCACCGACGCAAGCTTGTCGATCAGCTCGCTCCAGCGCCTGTCGGCCTTCACCGCGCCGGCCACGCTGACCAGATCCTCGACGGCACCGGCTCCAGCCACGCCGATCCGGCGGCCGCTCTTGGCGCTCTCCGTCACGGCGGCAAAGGCATCGAGCCGGCGTCTCAGATCTTCCGTCAGAGCCAGATAGCGACCGTCGTCCAATGCGATGAAACGACCCGCCGTGGCGCCCAATCGCGCCAGCACCTCAGCCATGTCGAGCACCAGATCTTCATCGACCATTGGCCAACGCCATGAGTCGCACCGAACGGGCCAGATCGACGTCATTGCGGAGCGGCCCCGCCTGCCAATGCAGATAAGCATTCTGTTCGCGCCAGCTCTTCGGCGCCGCGGCGTGCACGGCCTTCGCCAGCGCCGCGCCATCCGGACGGCCGATCACCTGCAGAGTCAGGGGATCGCACCAGTCCGGCGCGATGGCGCGGTCGGCACCAAGCACGCCCTTCTGCTTGAGCCGTTCGACGCTCTCGTTCACCTTCGCGATCGACCAGACCCTGCCGTCGGGGGCAGCGGCGCTCACAGCACGCACGATCTCCGGGAATGCCGCCTTGGCGACGGGCGGGCCCAGCAGCGCCTTCAACTCTGCGATCACGCGATCGGCAGGCGACAGACTGGACAGGAGATCGGGCGGCTCGGGGAACAACATCGAAGGTCAATCGGCGGTGACGGGGAATTCAGCGCAACATGCACCGCCCGGCCGGCCTTTTCAATTCGCGGAAGACATCGTCGGTCGCAGCCCCACCCCGCCGCTCGCTTCTCCGATCAGCATCGATGCAGCTGCCGGTCAGCATCGCGGACACGGCGTATGTCGCCGAGCGCCCGTCGCTGCGCGCTGACCGTTCGAACGTTACGCGCACACGTCCGGGCGCGCGTTCAACCAGGCTCGTGCTTCGCGCTGCGCCAGCGCGATCTCTTCGTCCGACATCATGTCGGCGATTTCGCGGCGCAGGAGTACCGCATCGACGCGCCCCTTCAGGGCCGCGAGGTTGAACCATTTATGCGCGGCGACGAGATCGACGACGCCGGAGCGTCCGCTCGCCCAATGGAGTCCCTGCTCGAGCAGAGTGTCGCAAACCGCGGTTGCCTGCACCGGCGCCGCCGCGTTGATGTCGATCGGTCCCTGAAACATCGTCCCCTCCATCTCGAGGGGCGCGAAGCTCTTCCGAGCGCGACCCCCGTCCACTTGTCAAACGCCATATCCCCACGCCGCTTGCCGGCTTGTGGTGTGATCATGACCGATCAAATTTGAATGGCAGTTTAAGTATCGCGATGAACGGGGTGTGAACGCGGCCCGCCCCCGGAGCCACGGCGCTTCCTAAAACCAATTATTTTCAATGAGTTGGCTGAAGGAGCAAACTTCAGTTTACCGTGCCCTTTGGCAATCCGGTAACCGTCGGAAGCAATCGCGAACCGGCAAACCGCCCTTACTGGCCTGGGCGCCCGGTGACCGATCAATCGTGCGGGGAGAGGAAACGTCAAGAGCCGGACGTCACCCGGCTGAACGAGGGCGTCGGCGAACACGTCAGGACCAAGATTTCACCTCAGCTGAAGCAGTGAGGATGAAATTGCGGGACCGAACTGCGGATCCGCAACGAACGAAGAAAACCTGTTTCTTCTGCCGGACCGGCTTTCGAAGGCACGAATGCCGTCCGAAGTTCGATCCAGCCGTTTGACCTGATGTCTCGCCGACACCCTCTCTCATCGGTGGGGCTTTCGGATGGCATCCGCTTCTGTTCGAAGCGAATCGTCCTTCGAGCTCCAACGACGCGCCGGCATCAAGCCGCCGGCTTCTTTGTCAGAAGAAGAGTTACTTCTTCTTCTTCGCGACCTTGCGGGTCTTCTTCGCAGTCTTCTTCACTGCGCTCTTCGCCTTCTTAGCCTTCTTAGCTTTCTTAGCCATGTTGCCCTCCTGATGTAGTGAGATGGCTCTAATCGCTGCGTGCACTCGGGAATCGAGATGCACGCATCTTCCCGAATACACCAACGCATCGAAAAAAACAGTGTCCGCTTAAGGAAGTGTTGACGCGCCGAGATGGGTGCAAGCCCCGCGCGCGACACGACAATTGCAAAGTGCGCGCGATGCGCGATGCGAAATGTGCGCGGCATATCGACGTCGTCGAATGTCAAGATTGACGAAAACCATTGCGCCGCAGTTATTTTCGAGATTCGCGCAACAAGCGCTTGCGTGATGCATGATCGCGGCGCGAGTCGCCGATGACGCCGAAACGATCGCCGCGCGGACTCTGAGTCGCGAATTTTGGCAACGAAAAAATTTTCGTGCGTAACCTCCGCACGCATCCTCGCCGCTCGCCAAAGGTGGCTTTTTTGCGAATCACGGCAGGCGATTCGCAAATCGGATCGGAATCGAGCGAGGAGGACATTGCGCGCGACGACGCGATCATCGGCACGTTCGAGGCACACCGAGGCGACAAAGTACCGTCGCGCTGGCGATGGCGTAGCGTCGCAATGGCGACGGCGACGACGTTCCGTCGCGCCGGCGACGACCTTCGGTCGCGCGGGGACGACCTTCGGTCGCGCCGGGATCAGAGACCGAGCTTGTCCTTGAGCAGATCGTTGACCGCTTGCGGATTGGCCTTGCCGCCGGACGATTTCATCACCTGGCCGACGAACCAGCCGACCATCTGCGGCTTGGCCTTCGCCTGCGCGACCTTGTCCGGATTGGCTGAGATGATGTCGTCGACCACCTTTTCGATCGCCGAGAGATCGGTCACCTGCTTCATGCCGCGCGCTTCCACCAGCGCCTTGGGATCGCCGCCCTCGGTCCACACGATCTCGAACAGGTCCTTGGCGATCTTGCCGGAGATCGTGCCGGCGCCGATCAGATCGACGATGGCGGACAGCTGTTCCGCCGACACCGGCGAGGCCGTAATCTCCCGGCCTTCCTTGTTGAGCCGGCCGAACAACTCATTGATGACCCAGTTGGCAGCCAGCTTGCCGTCGCGCGCCCTGTCGGAAAGTCCGCTCAGCACGCTCTCATAGAACTCCGCGCTCTCGCGTTCGGCCACCAGCACGCTCGCATCATACGGCGAGAGCGCGAAATCGGCGATGAAGCGCGACTTCTTCTGGTCCGGCAGTTCCGGCAGCTGCGCCTTCAGCTCCTCGACGAACTCCTGCGTGAACACCAGCGGCAGCAGATCGGGATCCGGGAAATACCGGTAGTCATGTGCCTCTTCCTTGGAGCGCATCGAGCGCGTCTCGCCCCGGTTCGGGTCGAACAGCCGGGTCTCCTGATCGATCGCGCCGCCGTCCTCGATGATATTGATCTGGCGCCGCGCCTCATGTTCGATCGCCTGGCCGATGAAGGCGATCGAGTTCATGTTCTTGATCTCGCAGCGGGTGCCGAGCGGTCCACCCGGCTTGCGCACGGACACGTTGACGTCGGCGCGCAACGACCCCTTCTCCATGTCGCCGTCGCAGGTGCCGAGATAGCGCAGGATCGAGCGCAGCTTGGTCACATAGGCCTTGGCCTGCTCGGCATCGCGGATGTCGGGCTTGGAGACGATCTCCATCAGGGCGACGCCGCAGCGGTTGAGATCGACATAGGACATGGTCGGCGACTGGTCGTGCAGCAACTTGCCGGCATCCTGTTCCAGATGCAGCCGCTCGATCCCGATCGTGACGGTCCGGCCGCCGTCCAGTTCCAGTTCGACCTCGCCTTCGCCGACGATCGGCGACTTGTACTGGCTGATCTGGTAGCCCTGCGGCGAGTCGGGATAGAAATAGTTCTTGCGGTCGAACACCGAGCGCAGGTTGACCTTGGCGTTGAGCCCCAGGCCCGTGCGCACCGCCTGGCGGACGCATTCCTCGTTGATCACCGGCAGCATGCCCGGCATCGCCGCGTCGACCAGGGAGACGTGGGTGTTCGGATCGCCGCCGAAGGCGGTCGACGCACCGGAAAACAGTTTCGACTTCGAGGTGACCTGGGCATGGACCTCCAGGCCGATGACGACTTCCCAGTCGCCGGTCGCGCCCTTGATCAATTTGTGGGGTGCTGCACTCATGTCTTGTCTCCGAGCAGCGCTCCCGCGATCCGCTCCCACTCGGCTTCAACCGCGTCGTCCGCCACGGGCCGGCCGGCCCGCCGGTACCAGTAGCCGGCGTTGCCGAGATCGCCTTCGACGCGATGCAGATAGGCATGGACCCACGCCGCCTCGGCGCTCGATTCATCCTGCACCAGCTTGTGCGCCTGATCCCAATCGCCCTTGGCCGCCCACCACAACCCCGCCAGCGGTGCGCCGAGCTGGGGCGCTGGCGCTGTGCCTGCGAGGCTTGCTTTGAAATCGAGGCTCGTCATCAATTCCGCCATGCTCACCACCATTGCACCGGTGTGAAGCGCCCCGCCGCCTGCTCGATCACCTCACCGAGCGAGAACAGCGTCTCCTCGTCGAAGGGCCGGCCGATCAGCTGCAGCCCGAGCGGCAGGCCCTGCGCATCCTTGCCGGCGGGAACCGCGATGCCCGGCAATCCCGCCATGTTCACCGGTACCGTGAAGATGTCGTTGAGATACATCTCGATCGGATCGGCGCCGCCCTTCTCGCCGATGCCGAAGGCGGCCGACGGCGTCGCCGGGGTCAGGATCGCGTTGACGCCCGTGGCGAAGCACTCCTCGAAATCCCTCTTGATCAGAGTGCGGACCTTCTGCGCACGCAGATAATAGGCGTCGTAGTAGCCGGCCGAGAGCACATAGGTGCCGATCATCACGCGGCGGCGCACCTCCGCGCCGAAACCGGCGGCACGGGTGTTCTCGTAGAGTTCGCCGACGGACCGGCCTGATACTCGCAGGCCGTAGCGCACGCCATCATAGCGCGCGAGGTTGGACGAGGCTTCCGCGGGCGCGACGATATAATAGGCCGGCAGCGCGTATTTGGTGTGCGGCAGCGACACGTCGACGAGTTCGGCGCCGGCCGCCTTGAGCCAAGCAGCCCCTTCGCTCCAGAGCTTTTCGATCTCGGCCGGCATGCCGTCGAGGCGATACTCCCTGGGGATGCCGATCTTCATGCCCTTCACGGATTGTCCGATCGCGGCCTCGTAGTCCGGCACCGAAACGTCGACCGAGGTGGTGTCCTTGGGGTCATGTCCGGCCATCGAGCGCAACAGGATCGCGGCATCGCGCACCGTGCGCGCAATGGGACCAGCCTGGTCGAGCGAGGACGCAAACGCGACGACGCCCCAGCGCGAGCAGCGCCCATAGGTCGGCTTCACGCCGACGGTCGCGGTGAACGCCGCCGGCTGGCGAATCGAGCCGCCGGTATCGGTCGCGGTCGCGCCCATGCACAGCAGTGCTGCCACCGCCGAAGCCGAGCCGCCGGACGAGCCGCCCGGCACCAGTTGGGTGTTGGAGCCTTCGCGCCGCCAGGGATTGGCGACGGGGCCGAAGCAGGAGGTCTCGTTCGACGAGCCCATCGCGAACTCGTCATTGTTGATCTTGCCGAGCATCACCGCGCCATCGCGCCAGAGCTGCGAGGTAATGGTGGATTCGTAAGTCGGCACGAAATTGTCGAGAATCTTCGAGCACGCGGTGGTGCGCACGCCCTTGGTCGCGAACAGGTCCTTGATCCCGAGGGGAATGCCGGCGAGAGGCCCGCCCCTGCCCCTGGCGATCTCGGCATCCGCGCTCCGCGCCATGGCGCGGGCCTGCTCCGGCGTCTCCAGCACGAAGGCATTGAGCGCGCGCGCCGCCTCGATCGCCTTGATATGCGCCTCAGTCAGTTCCAGCGACGTGAATGATTTGCTCGCGAGGCCGTCACGAGCCTCAGCGAGCGTCAGCGATGTGTAATCGGTCATTTATTGATCGGGCTGCAGAAGAACGGGGACAGGGTCTTGTCGAGGGCCGGATCGTCCTGCGGCTTGCCGGACTTGGCGGCCGCCTCCAATTGATCGAGCACGGCGTCGACGGCTTTGTCGGGATCGGCAGTCTTGCCCTGCCGTTCCATCGCGTCGAGATAGTTCATGTAGGCCTGATAGGCCTTTTCATCGTCGCAGAGCAGACACATGGGACAGTCCCGTCTTTGAAAGATTTACTCGACGACTTTCGGCACCAGGAAGAAATGGTTCATGGTGTCTGGCGCGTTGCCAACGATATCGTCCGCGATCTCGCCATCATTGACCACATCCGGGCGCTTCTTCATCTCCATCGGGGTCACCGACGTCATCGGCTCGACGCCCTCGACATTGACCTCGGACAACTGCTCGACAAAGGCCAGCATGGCATTGAGTTCGCCCTGCAGATGCGGAACCTCTGCCTCGGTGACCGCAATCCGCGCAAGCTGCGCGATCCGGCGAACGGTGGCGGCATCGACCGACATTATATATGGCCTCTCACAGCGGAACACTATCCGCCAGCGGTATAGCAGAGGCCGCTTTCGCGCCGCAACCGCGCCTGCGCCGTTTCTCGGGAGCGAATGCACACCGGATCCGCATAACTGGTGAGCCCCCCTCTCCCTTTGGGAGAGGGTTGGGGTGAGGGGTTACGGTCTATCGTTAGGCCGGTCGCCTTCACCCGACGCTTCGCGTCGACCTCTCCCAAAGGGAGAGGTGAAGGTCAGCCCGCCAGTTGCCCCATTCGGGCCAGCGCCTCGGTCGCCAGCACCCGCGTCAGCTCCGCCGCTGGCATCTCGCGCCCCAGCCCGATCGCCTGACCAGCCCAGAGATTGGTAAAATCCACCCTGCCGAGCTTTTCGGCCGCCACTTTCAGCGGCGTCAGCGCGGTAGCCGCGTGCGGAAACGCCGGCGCGTCTGGTGACACCGGGCCGACCTCGCGCATCACGCGATTGGCGACGCCGCGCGCCAGCCGCCCGGTCATCACATTGGTGATGACGGTGGACTCGTCGCCAGCCGCGGCCAGCATCGCCCGCGCCGGCGCGATCACCCTGGATTCCGGGCAACGCAGATAGGCGCTGCCGATCTGTACCCCCGCCGCCCCCAGCGCGAAGGCCGCGGCGATGCCGCGTCCGTCCGCGATGCCACCGGCCGCGATCACCGGCAGCTTCACGGCATCGACCACCTGCGGCAGCAGCGCGAACAGGCCGGGCTGTTCGGCGAGACGATCGGTCAGGAACATGCCGCGATGGCCGCCGGCCTCCGCGCCCTGCGCGATGATCGCATCCACACCGCGTTGTTCGAGCCAGATCGCTTCCTTGACGATGGTCGCCGACGCAATCACCGTGCAGCCAACCGCCTTGACGCGCGCCAGCAGCGACGCCTCCGGCAGGCCGAAATGGAAGCTGACCACCTCGGGCTTCAGCTCCTCCACCAGCGCACACATCGCCGCATCGAACGGCGCCCTGTTGGCAGCCGTCACCGGCGCGGCCGGATCGAGGCCGAGTTCATTATAATAGGACGCAAGCCGCCGCTTCCATCCGGCCTCGCTGACGGCATCGGCGTCGACCGCGGTGTGGCAGAAGAAGTTCATGTTGAGGGGGGCGGCGACGCGCTGCCGGATGATGTTGACCTGCTCGCGCGCCTTCTCCACCGAGAGCATCGCGCACGGCAGCGAGGCCAACCCGCCGCCCTGCGCCACCGCAATCGCGAGATCGGCGTCCATCACACCCGCCATCGGCGCCAGCACGATCGGGTTCTCGATCTTGAAAAGGTTCAGAAGTCGGTGATCCGGCCACATGGTTCGCTCGTTCTGATGATGGGATAGCGGCGCTAGCATCTTTGCCGCCGCCGGCGTCAACCTAGCACCGTCTTCGACGCCTGGTCGATCACTTGGGCTATGCAATTCGCCGCAGCCTGCCAATCCGGCACCGCGGCGCTATCCGCTAACCGCAGGCACCGCTGCGCTCCTCGCCCCGCAGCGGGCAGAGGTTGGGAGTAACCGCTTTGCCTCGGTATCGCCCCCCATGCTATGCGAACGCCATGCCCGCCCCCATTCTCCCTCTCATCGACGCCGCCGCGCTCTGGCCCGCGCGTGGCGCCCTGATCGGCCTCGACCTCGGCACCAAGACCATCGGCGTCGCCGTGTCCAATCCCGATCGCCGGCTAGCGACCGGCGTCGAGACGATCCAGCGCAAGGCATTCAAGGCGGATGCGGCGCGGCTGCTCGCGCTCGCGGCCGAGCGCAACGTCGTCGGCTTCGTGCTCGGGCTCCCCATCAACATGGACGGCAGCGAAGGCCCGCGCGCGCAATCGACCCGGGCCTTTGCCCGCAATTTCGCGCAGCTGACCGCGCTGGCCATCGGGCTGTGGGACGAGCGGCTGTCGACGGCTGCGGTCGAACGCGAACTGATCGGCATGGATGTCAGCCGCGCGCGACGCGCCGAGGTGATCGACGAGCACGCCGCGATGTTCATCCTGCAGGGCGCGCTCGACCGGCTCGCGACCCTGCGCGCCTCGGGGCAATAGCAGTGACCGTAGTGATCGCGGCGCTGCTGCCGGTGTTCGTGCTGATCGTGCTCGGCTTCATCCTCAAGCGCAGCCTGATGCGGCTGGAAACGCAATGGCACGGGCTGGAGCGGCTGACCTATTACGTGCTGTTCCCGATGCTGCTGATCCAGACCCTGGTGAAGGCCGACCTCGGCAAGGTGCCGGTCGCCGGCGTCGGCGGCGCGCTCATGCTGTCGGCCCTGGCCATGGCGCTGCTGTGCCTCGCGATCCGCCCCCTACTCGCGCGGTTCGCGATCGACGGCCCCGCCTTCACCTCGCTGTTCCAGGGCGCGATCCGCTGGCAGACCTATGTCGCGCTCGCGGTCTCCAGCAATCTCTATGGCGACACCGGGCTCGCGCTCGCCTCGGTCGCGATGGTCGCGATCATTCCGCTGGTGAACGTGTTCAGCGTCGCCGTGCTGGCCCATTATGCGTCGCCAGAACCGCCATCGGTACGCGCGATTGCCCTGACCGTGGTCCGCAATCCACTGATCTGGGCCTGCGCGATCGGCCTTTTGTTCAACGTCCTGCATGCGCCGCTGCCGAAACTCTGGCATGAGGTCGCCGATTCGCTCAGCCGCTCCTCGCTGGCGATCGGGCTGCTCGTCACCGGCGCAGGCCTTCATCTCGAAGGCCTGTTCCGCCCGCGCGCCGCAGCCGCGATCGGCGTTGTCCTCAAGCTGATCCTGATGCCGGCGCTGGCGATCGGCCTCGCGCTGGCGTTCTCGCTCACCGGCTCCAACCTTGCGATCGTCGCGGTTTGCTCGGCGGTGCCCTGCTCATCCTCGGCCTATGTGCTGGCGCGCCAGATGGGCGGCGACGCACCGCTACTGGCGCAGATCATCACGCTGCAGACCATCCTGGCGGCGATCACCATGCCGGTGGTGATCGCGCTGGTGGCGTGAGGGGCCGCTATTTCGAAGCAGGCCCTGGACCCGGCCAGACGCAGGCGCGGCGCCGAGTCCGGATCACCAAGTCCGGATCACCGTTGCCGGCCCGATCGGCGGCATGATATCCTCGAGAAACCGGTGTCATGGAGAAGGTATCATGCAGGTATTCAAGCTGGACAACAGCCTCGTGGTGCGGCTCCCCGAGGCCCTGGTCGAGGAAATGGGTTTGAAGGACGGCGATGAATTGGCCATCGTTGAGAGTTCAAACCAAAAGGTCGTTGTCGAAAAAGTCGACCGGCGCGCGCGGTTCCTCAGCGAGATGCAGCGGTTTCGCTGGCCCGCCCCCGAAGGTTACAAATTTGATCGTGACGAAGCGAACGAGCGGTGAAGCCCTTTTTCGATACGAACGTCCTTGTTTCCGCCTTTCTGGACGTCGACAAACGAGACAAGGCGCTCGATGCGCTTTCCCAGGGCGGACGCATCAGCTCGCAAGTGCTGAACGAATTTACCAACGTCGCGCGGAACAAACGTCAGCGCACGTGGCCGGAGATCGAAGCTGCGGTTCTCGTGATTCGGGAATGGTTTCCAGACATCGTTCCGCTTACCGAACATACCCATGCCGGCGCCATCGCGCTCGCACGGGACAACAACATCGCCTTTATGACGCGCTGATCGTCGCGGCGGCGTTGGAGGCGGGCTGCGACACGCTGTTAACCGAAGACATGCAGCACGGCCGCAAATTCGGCGGCCTCACTATCGTCAATCCTTTCATTTGACGGGGCGGGCGGGCGCTGGGCGCAGATCAGGGCGCGCCAGATCGTGCTCGCCCAATCACTGGGCTCGTGACGATCCTGCCGGCGCCATGGAGGCGAACCATGCAAGGAGAACCATGACCAACGGGTGGAATGAATCGGCTTCAAGCTGGATCGCCGATATGGGCACCGAGGGTGACTTTGGCCGAAAATTCGTGCTCGACGCACCGATGACGGAGCGCGTCACGGGAAAGGGCTATCGCCGCGCGCTGGACGTGGGCTGCGGGGAAGGACGCTTCTGCCGAATGCTCAAGACGCTGGGGATTCAGGCCGTCGGGATCGACCCGACCGAGGCCCTCATCGCGCACGCTCGGAAGCAGGATCCCGACGGCGACTACCGTATTGGTCGCGCGGAGCAGCTGGAATTCGCCGACAGTTCTTGCGACCTCGTGATCAGCTATCTATCGATGATCGATATTCCGGACATCGGTACGGCGATTGCGGAGATGACCCGTGTCCTTGAGCCCGGAGGCACACTGCTCATCGCCAATCTCACCAGCTTCAACACCGCTGGCCAGCCCGCCGGCTGGAGTCCAGACGCGGACGGACAGCCGCGCTTTTGCATCGATCATTATATGAACGAGCGGGTCGAGTGGGTGCGCTGGCGCGGCATTCGAATACACACCTGGCATCGGCCGCTCAGCACGTACATGTCCCTGCTGCTAAACCAGGGGCTCGAACTTCGTCACTTCGCCGAACCTATGCCAAATCCTTCCGCCGATCCGGCGAGAGTGGAATTACATCGGCGCGTGCCCTACTTCCTGATCTTGGAATGGCAGAAGCCGGTTGCGCATCACCTGCGGCGCACCTCGCCGACGTGAGGATCGCAATCGGGTCGCGACTGGACCCGAGGCTGACTTGCCCGCTGATGATTGACGCCCTAGGGTAGGCGGCAATTGCGGATAGTCGTTTCCGGTATGCCATGCGCGCGCTTGTCGCTGCCATCTTCTCGATCTGCTTCTTTGTCAGTGCATGTCCAGAGCAGGCGCGCGCGCTCGACTGCGCCACGGCGGGCTGGTGGAATTTCGATCGCACCGACGGTGATCCGCAAAAGCAACGGCAGGATGCCGAGGCGCGAGCCGCACTAGCGAATTTGGGGCCGATCGTGTTTCGCGGACGTTTCGCCTGGGCGCGCTATTTATCCGACACAAGGAAAACCAGCAGCCCCAAGGTCTTGATAGCCCTCAAGGACATTGAAGTCTTGCGAGGAGAGATGCCTCGATCAATTCGCGATCGAAAGGCGTTCGTGGTGTACCATGCATGGTGCGGCGTCAAGTGTGGATCCGCAGCGCAGGGGGTGCCCCGCGGCCTGACTACCTTCAGTGTGCGGCCCTTCGATGGAGGGTCGGTGATGGACACGAATGATGACGGCACATCGGGCGGAAAGATTGTTTACAACGGACGGGTCGATGCCCAGTCCGGCGCCTGCGAGTCGATGTGGCTGACGCCCCTGCAGAAGCAAGTTGTAAACGCTCCTGCCGACGAAATCGCTCGCTTGAGGCGAGAATATCCATTTCATCCCATTCGCAAAAACGAGCCGACGAGTCCTGACTAGTCATCTGCAATCTCGCTTGCCCAGTCCGCGCTCCCGCCGGCGCTCGGCCGCATGGCGGCCGAACTCGATGAGGCATGTCTTCGGACGGACTTACAAAATTCCCGGCACCGGATAGCGCCTGCACGTGGCCTTCACCTCCTCGCGCGTCGCTTCTACCGCTGCGCTGTCTCTGGGATGGCGCAATGTCTTGACGATCCATTGCGCGATCCTCCTCATATCGTCCTCGCCCATTCCGCGCGTGGTGCAGGCTGGCGTACCGAGGCGCAGTCCGCTTGGGCGCAAGGGTGGGCGCGTATCGTCGGGGATGACCTGCTTGTTCGTCGTGATGCCAACGCTGTCGAGCGCTTCTTCTGCCACCTGCCCGTCCAGATCAAAACTCGCCACGGCATCAATCACGAGCAGATGATTGTCGGTGCCGCCGGTCACCAGCGTCACGCCTTCGGCGAGAAGCGCCGCCGCCAGCGCCTTCGCATTGCGCAGCGTCGCTTGCGCATACGCGATGAATTCGGACGACGACGCCTTCTTGAACGTGATCGCTGCTCCGGCGATGTTGTTCATGTGTGGCCCGCCCTGCAACCCTGGAAACACCGCGCTGTCGATCTTCTTCGCGTACGCCGCCTTGCTCAGAATCAATCCGCCGCGCGATCCGCGCAACGTCTTGTGAGTCGTGGTCGTGACCACATCGAAATCCGCATCGAACGGATTGCGCATCACGTTTGCGGCGACCAGCCCGCCGATATGGGAGATGTCGGCCATCGTCAATGCGCCGACTTCATCGGCGACTTTCTTGAACGACGCGTAGTCATAGTCACGCGGGTACGACGAATAACCACAAAGCACGATCTTGGGTCTACTCGCCTTTGCGACCCTCATCAGCGCGTCGAAGTCGATGGCGCCGCCCTGCTGCGGTGCGCTTTTGTAACGCACGAAGTTGAATACCTTTCCCATGTGCGAAACCGGCGCTCCATGCGTCAGGTGGCCGCCATGCGACAGGTCCATCGCCAGCACCGTGTCGCCCGGATTGAGAAAGGCGAAATAGCACGCCTGGTTCATCGGCGATCCGGACAGCGGCTGTACATTGGCGTGTTCGGCTCTGAACAGCGCGCAGGCGCGTTCACGCGCGATATTTTCGATGACGTCCGTGTATTCCTGGCCGCCGTAATAGCGTCGGCCCGGATATCCTTCGGAATACTTGTTGGTCAGGACCGATCCGAGGGCGGCCAAGACTTCCGGATAGGTGTAATTCTCCGAGGGGATCATCTCGACGCCATCGGCCTGGCGCCGCTCCTCTCCGCGGATAGCATCGGCGATATCTTGATCGAAGGATTGCAGTTGCGCGCGATAGGCGTCCATGGGCGTCTCCCTTCAGGAAGATGGACCGACAATTGCAGTCGGCTGCCCAGGCGAACGGCTCGTGAATGTCGCGCTCCCCGATGGTGTCCCATCCCAAGCTCGCCAGTTACGCGACGACAGGCATTTAACCGCAAGCCGTCAGTCCGGGCAAGAGGTCATTGATGTCTCGCAAAGCCCGGCAACGGTGCGAGCCACCTTCAAGAGAAGAGCTGGAGATGTGGTCGAGGGGAGAGGCGCGCGCCGGTCGTCATCGCCCGCGAAGGCGGGCGATCCAGTACTCCGAGACGTCAGCGGTAGGGACGAGAAGCCAAGGCGTACTGGATACCTTCGCGGGTATGACGGTCATCGAGAGAAGCAAGCGACGAAGCAATCGAACGCTCCTACCCCTGCCCGGCCAGATAGATGCTCTGCGCCACCGCGGCGAGATTGTTCAGCCCATGCACCACGATCGTCGCCCACGTCGACTGGAAGCGCCAGCGCAGGAACCCGAGCCATACGCCGATGCAGAAGATCTCGCCGAAGAAATACCAGTCATATTGCAGGTGCAGCGCGGTCCACGCCGCCGACGACAGCAGTATCGCGCCGACCGGCCCGAGCACCGACTCCGACCAGCCGCGATAGAGAAAGCCGCGCGCGAACAGTTCCTCGGTGATGGGAGCTGCGACGCAGAAGGCAATCAGTAGCAGCCACAGCGCGCCGTCGCCCTGCGCCGATTTCAGCACGTCGCCCATGAAGCCCGGCTGCACCTCGCGCCCGGTGGACCGCGACAGCACATCCCAGCCGATCACGATGACGGCCAGGCCGAGCGCGCCGAGCAGCACGTGCTTCCAGTTTGGACGGCGCAGCGCCAGATAATCGCTGAAAGGCGTGCCGGTGGTGCGCGTGGCGAGCCACAGCGCGGCCACGACCGCCGGCAGGCCGGTGATCACCGAGAGCGACAGCGTGGTGCCGCCGCCGACGATGCGGGTCGCGGTCGCAGCATCGAACGAGCCGCCCTCGCGCAGCAGCAGATAGACGATGACCGCCATCTGCCCTGCGAACATCGCGGCAAAGATGAACAGGGCCCATAGCGTGGTGCCCCAGAACTTCCAGACCCGCGGCGGAAGGGCCGCAGGCGTGATCGTGAGCGGCGGCGTTTCGAGATTGACAGAGACCATCAGATGACTTTCACGGCAGCGCACGGTCCAGGAGGGCGCGGATATCCTTGGGCTCGAGATCGACCGCGCCGTACATGCTGGCGTGATTGGCCGCCAGCCGGGTCGCGGCAAACAGTTCGGCGTGGGACGGCGACACCTGGTTCAGCGCCGCGGTGGCAGCCAGCAGCGCCAGTTTCTCCACCGCGAGCCGCGCGATCCGTTCACCGTCGGCACGGTGGAAGGCCTTGCCGATGAACGTCGCCGCCTCGTTCGCGCCGGGCAGCCCGCTGGTCTCCTCGGCGAGCGCGCGCAGGATCGTGGCCGCCGCGTCGGCCTCGCGCGACAGCGCGCGCAGCACGTCGAGGCACATCACGTTGCCCGAGCCCTCCCATATCGCATTGACCGGGGCTTCACGATAGTGCCGCGCCAGAATGCCCTCTTCGACATAGCCGTTGCCGCCGAGGCACTCCATCGCCTCATAAAGAAAGCCAGGTGCAGACTTGCAGACCCAGTATTTCACCGCAGGCGTCAGCAGCCGCATATAGGCGGCCTCGGTGGCATCGAGCGGCGCGCGGTCGAAGGCCCGGCACAGCCGCATCACCAGCGCAATCGAGGCCTCGAGATGCAGGGCCATGTCGGACAGCACGGCCTGCATCAGGGGCTGATCGGCCAGATGTTTCTGGAACACGCTGCGGTGGCGGGCGTGATGCAGCGCATGCGCGAACCCCGAGCGCATCAACCCGGCGGACGCAATCGCGCAATCCTGCCGCGTCAACTGCACCATCTGGATGATGGTCCTGATACCCTTGCCTTCGTCACCGACGCGAACCGCATGCGCGCCCGCGAACTCGACTTCCGAGGACGCATTGGAGCGATTGCCGAGCTTGTCCTTGAGGCGCTGGAACTGGATCGCGTTGACCGATCCATCCGGCGCGAAGCGCGGCAGGAGGAAACAGGTCAGGCCTGCATCGGCCTGCGCCAGCACCAGGAAGGCATCGCACATCGGCGCCGACATGAACCATTTATGCCCGGTGATGCGGTAGCCGTCGCCGGCGCGCTCCGCGCGGGTCATGTTGCTGCGGACGTCGGTGCCGCCCTGCTTCTCGGTCATGCCCATGCCGAGCGTCATGCCGCGTTTCGTCGGCCACGGCGCAAAGGTGGGATCGTAGACGCGCGTGGCAATCACAGGCATGGTCTTCGCCAGCAAATCGGGCTGCGCCGCCAATGCCGCCACCGAGGCCCGCGTCATCGTAACAGGGCAGAGATGACCGGTCTCGACCTGCGCGGCCATATAGAATTTCGCCGCACGCACAACCTCGGTTGCGCCACCGGCGGGCCTACCGTCCACAGTCCAGGTCGAATTGTGGATTCCGGCCTGCGCGCTCGCCGCCATCAGTTCGTGATAGGCCGGGTGAAACTCGACCTCGTCGCGGCGGAAGCCGCGCGCATCGAAGCTCCGCAGTTTCGGCGTGGTCTCGTTGGCGATGCGGCCGCGCGCCGCCATCGCGGCCGATCCCCAGTGCCGCCCGAACTCGGACAATTCATGGGCAGCGTCAGCACCACCATTGGCCACGACGGCGTCGACCAGCGGCCGGTCGCCCGCATGGAGATCGACATCCTCGAGCGGCGGCGACTGATTGAAGACCTCGTGGGTCGCGAAGGATGCTTGCGTCATTGCTCGATCTTATCGGCGCGGAGGAATCGGGAAATCATAGGCGACGCTGCCCGCGCCCGGCAGCGAAAAGTGCCACCACTCCTTGGCATAGTTCACAAAGCCTTGCGCCGCCATTGCATCGCGCAGGAGCTTGCGCCAGCGGCGCTGCGCGGGCGTGATCGACCTTGCGGCCGTATGCGCCTTCACATCGGAACAATCGTAGCCGGTGCCCATGTCGACGCTGCCTTCGGGCGCTCGTACCGTGACGTCAGCGGTGCAATCGCCATAGGCCTTGTGCGGATCGAATGTGGCGGAGTTATCGGCTGTCAGGTCGACCAGCGTCAGGTCCAGCGCGGCGCCGGTGGAATGTCCGGATCGCGTGGCGAGGTAGCCCAGCCGGAACAGATCCGTCCTGGAAAGCCGCGGACTGTAGCGACGCTCGGCCGCCGTTTCCGGACCGTCTTGTGCCCAGGCCGCCATATCAGCGACCGCACGTGCGGGGCGGTAGCAATCCAGCATCTTCAGCGAGAGGTTCTGCCGCGAAAGCTCCGTCTGGATGGCCTTCAGCCGCAGGCCCACGCCGCGCCTGACCACGCATTCTCCCGCCTCATAGCCGGCCAGCGGCCGGCCGACGAAATTGTTGGCGCTGGCATAGCGGATGTCCTGGACGATGGACGGATCGATATCTCGCAAATATACGAAATCACCGGGCAAGGTCTGCGCGCCGGCCGGCAAAGCAGCAGCGATCACCGCAAGCTCGACTATGATTGCCATCGCCGAATGCCTCCACATCGTCATGGCCGGACGTATCCCTGATGGCCGGACGTATTCCTGCCATCCACGCCATTTTGTGGCAGGGTTCGAGGAAGACGTGGATGTCCGGGAAAGGCCCGGCCATGACGGCGGAACGTCGGACCCCGAGCAGGAACATTCCCTCTTACCCTGGCAGAGGTCAGACCGGGGGATAACTCGCATGGCCCTTCTTCGCCCTTGCCCCGTCCTGCATCCGCCCCTATAGCACTCGCTTTAATGACCCTTACATCGAAATCGACCTTCGTCCTCGGTCACCGGCATCTGCTGGGAATCGAGGGGCTTTCCGCCGCCGACATTACCGGCCTGCTCGACCTTTCCGAGGAATATGTCGAGCTCAACCGCCAGATCGACAAGAAGCGCACATCGTTGCGTGGCCGCACCCAGGTCAATCTGTTCTTCGAGGCCTCGACCCGGACCCAGTCCTCGTTCGAGATCGCGGGCAAGCGGCTCGGCGCCGACGTCATGAACATGTCGGTGTCTTCCTCGTCCATGCGCAAGGGCGAGACGCTGATGGACACCGCCGTGACCTTGAACGCCATGCATCCGGACATCCTGGTGGTGCGCCACCATGCCTCCGGCGCGGTGGAACTGCTGGCGCGCAAGGTTGACGGTTCCGTGATCAATGCCGGCGACGGCGCCCACGAACACCCGACCCAGGCGCTGCTCGATGCGCTGACCATCCGCCGCAACAAGGGCCGGCTCGAGGGGCTGGTGATCGCGATCTGCGGCGACGTGCTGCACTCCCGCGTCGCCCGCTCCAACATCATCCTGCTCAACACCATGGGCGCGCGGGTGCGCGTGGTGGCACCCTCGACGCTGCTGCCGCCCGGCATCGAGCGCATGGGCGTGGAGGTGGCGCGCGACATGCGCGAGGGACTCGCGGGCGCCGACATCGTCATGATGCTGCGGCTGCAGCGCGAGCGCATGAACGGCTCCTTCGTGCCATCGACGGCCGAATATTTCCACTATTTCGGCCTCGACCAGAAGAAGCTCGCTTATGCCAAGCCCGACGCACTGGTGATGCATCCGGGGCCGATGAACCGCGGCGTCGAGATCGACTCGATCGTCGCCGACGGCGCGCAATCGCTGATCCGCGAGCAGGTCGAAATGGGCGTGGCGGTGCGCATGGCGGTGCTCGAAGCGCTCGCCCGCAACCTGCCCAACGCGTGAGAGTCATATGCTGATCGACCGCCGCCCCATCCTGCTCGCCAACGCCCGCGTGATCGATCCGTCGCGCGATTTCGACGGCCCCGGCGACCTCCTGATCGCCGACGGCGTCGTCCGCGATTTGCGGCGCGGCATCGGCGCCGCGGGCGTCCCCGAAGGCACCGACATCGTCAATTGCGCCGGCAAGGTCATCGCCCCCGGACTGGTCGACATGCGCGCCTTTGTCGGCGAGCCCGGCGCCAGCCACCGCGAGACCTTTGCATCCGCGAGCCAGGCCGCGGCGGCGGGCGGCATCACCACCATCATCTGCCAGCCCGACACCTCGCCGGTGATCGACAATTCGGCGACGGTCGACTTCGTGCTGCGCCGTGCGCGCGATACCGCGATCGTCAACATCTATCCGATGGCCGCGCTCACCAAGGGCATGCATGGCCTGGAAATGACCGAAATCGGCCTGTTGAAAGCTGCCGGCGCGGTCGCCTTCAGCGACGGCGCGCGCAGCGTCACCAACGCGCAGGTGATGCGCCGCGCGCTCACTTACGCGCGCGACTTCGACGCGCTGATCGTGCACCACACCGAGGACCCCGATCTGGTCGGCGAAGGGGTGATGAATGAGGGCGAGTTCGCCGCGCGTCTCGGGCTGGTCGGCATCCCCGATGCGGCGGAGGCCGTGATGCTGGAACGCGACATCCGCCTGGTCGCGCTCACCGGCGGGCGCTACCACGCAGCGTCCCTGAGTTGCATCGCCTCGCTCGATATCCTCAAGCGCGCGCGCGACGCGGGGCTCTCCGTCAGCGCGTCGGTCTCGATCAACCACGTGACCTTGAACGAAAACGATATCGGCCCCTACCGCACCTTCCTGAAACTGTCGCCGCCGCTGCGCCGCGAGGATGACCGCCGCGCCCTGGTCGACGCCGTTGCGTCGGGGCTGGTCGACGTCGTGATGTCCGATCACAATCCGCAGGATGTCGAGGTCAAACGGCTGCCGTTCGAGGAAGCAGCCTCCGGCGCGATCGGTTTGCAGACCATGCTGCCGGCGGCGTTGCGGCTGGTGCATAATGGCGAGATGGACATGATCACGCTGATCCGCGCGATGTCGACGCGCCCGGCCGAACTGCTCGGCCTGCCCGGCGGTAGCTTGCGATCAGGCGCGCCGGCCGACATCATCGTGATCGATCTCGATACGCCCTGGGTGCTCGATCCCGCCGATCTCAAGTCGCAGTGCAAGAACACGCCGTTCGACGAGGCGCGGTTCTCGGGCCGCGTGGTGCGCACCATCGTCGGAGGGCGGACGGTCTATGAGCATGTATGAGGAGACGGGCCGACATGCGCGGTCGCGGCGTCAGCGCGCGAGAATTTGCGCCATCGCGTCCATCGACATGCCGATGACGGTGGCCGCGAGGTAAAGGCCGAGGAAAGCGAGTTCGACGCGCCTGCGGGTGAGAGCCATAGGAATTCTCCCTCAAATTCCCGCCGAAGATGCAAATTTATGATTAACAATTCCTTAATCCGCTGGTCTGATCGACGGTAAATTCGTAGCAACGGGAGCGATGGCGATGGCGGGTGATGTGTTTCTGGTGGTTGCCTTGGGGCTCGGCTATCTGCTCGGCTCGATCCCGTTCGGGCTGCTCCTGACCCGGCTCGCCGGCACCCAGGATTTGCGCACGGTCGGCTCCGGCAATATCGGCGCCACCAACGTGCTGCGCACCGGCCACAAGGGGCTCGCGGCGGCAACCCTGCTCGGCGACATGCTGAAGGGCACGCTCGCGGTGGTGCTATCAGGCTCGATCGGTGGCCCCGATGCTGCGATGGTCGCAGCACTCGGCGCCTTCCTCGGCCACCTCTTCCCGGTCTGGCTCAAGTTCAAGGGCGGCAAGGGCGTCGCGGTTTATATCGGCGTCCTGCTCGGCCTGTTCTGGCCGGCGGCTGCGGTGTTCGGCGTGATCTGGCTCACGACCGCCTTCACCACGCGCTACTCCTCGCTCGCGGCGCTGGTGGCAAGTGTGGTGACACCGATCTTCCTGTGGTGGTTCGGCCACCAGGCGCTGGCCTCGCTGTTCGCGGTGCTGACCATGCTGCTGTTCTACATGCACCGCGAGAACATCGCGCGGCTGCAGGCGGGCACGGAGGGGCGGATCGGCGAGAAGACGTAGCGTCGTCAGCTCCGCGCCAGCGCAGCCTCGATGAAACGCGCCGCGCCGAGCGCGCGGGCATCCGCACCAAATCGGGCGATCACCTGCACGCCGACGGGCAAACCAGCCTCGGCGACATAGGCGGGGACGTTGACGCAGGGCACGCCCATCAGCGTCCACAGCTTGTTGAAACGGGTGTCGCCGGTCGAGGCCAGCCCCTTCGGGGCGGCGCCCGGCGCGGAGAAAGTCAGCAGCACATCGACGTCGTCGAAAACCCCAGCCAGGGCCTTGCGGCCGCGATTCGCGCTGCGGCGCGCCGCGTCATAGCCCGACGGCAAGATGCCTCTGCTCTCATCAAGTTTGGCGCGCAGCAGCGGAGGCATCGCGTCGTATTGGGTGCGGTATTCCCAGGCCAGCGCCTGGTGCGCCTCGAACTCCTGCACCGTCTCATGCGCCTGCCACGCCTCTACGACCGCCCCCGGCATCGCGCGCGGAGCAACCGAGGCGCCGGCGCCTTGGGCCGCATCGGCGGCGATCCGCAGCGCTTCGACGCTGGCGGCGTCCGGCGCGCCGGCGAAATCCTGGGTGATCACCGCGATGCGCAGCCGCTCGGTCGCAGCGGTCGGCAGCAGATCGGGCCGGTTAGAGATCGCCGCCAGTCCACGCGCCAGGTCTTCGACGCCGGCCGCGAACAGACCGACGGTGTCGAGTGTCCACGCGTAGCACTTCACGCCGACGGTCGGCAGCAGCCGGAACGATGGCTTGATCGCGGCCACACCGCAGAACGAGGCCGGCCGGATCACCGAACCGCCGGTCTGGGTGCCCAGCGCCAGCGGAATCATTCCGGCCGCAACCGCCGCCGCCGAGCCGGATGACGATCCGCCGGGCGTATGGGCCGGGTTGCGCGGATTGAGCGTGGCGGTCGGATCGCGCGAGGCGAACGCCGTCGTCGTGGTCTTGCCGACGATGCTCGCGCCCGCCTGCTTCAGCATCATCACGACAGCCGCATCCGCGCGCGGCCGCCAGCCTCGATAGATCATCGATCCCATCTCGGTCGGGAAATCCGAGGTGTCGATGATGTCCTTGATGCCGACCGCGATGCCGCGCAGGGGGCCGGCACTTGCGGCCCGGACGGTCTCGGCGCGATTGACAAACGCGCCGATCCTCCCGTCATGCAGTTCGATCGCCGCACAGGACTGGGCGATCGCCTCGTCGGGCGAAAGTTCGCCGGCTTCGATCCGGCACTGCAGTTCGACGAGCGACAACATTCGCGTTTCTTCCTGCAAAGGTCCGAAGAGCTTTTACGGACCGGGCCGGAATCGAGCAAGCGTCTCGCGCCGCCGGAACGGCCGCCGAATCTCGCGCGCCCCCGGCGGCGCGACGGGGCCAATGACCCCCGTACTCTTACGGAGCCGAAACGCTCGTCGAACGCAGCAACGCTGTAAGTCTGCGACACCGACATCGTCGACACATCGCAGCGAAAGATATCCTGTTCGCAACTCACGCTGCTGCGTTGGCAAATCACATCGGCGGCTGTCATCCTGCGACAGGCATCGCTGCAGCGTGGTTGCGCCAGATGAACGGGACTTCTCCATCCGTCGCGCATGATGATCCGGCCGCAAGCGGCGCCGCGCCGCATGTCGCCGCGCAGGCGACCGGCATGCGATTGCTCTCTGCCGCCGACATCTGGTCGAGCGGCACCGAGGCGCCGGCGCCGACGACCGTGCGACAGCCTGATGCGACCGTACACCTGCCGCCGCGGGTCGAGGTGCCAGCGTTGACAAAATCCATCCGCGCCGAGACGACGCGTGCTGCCGAGCGGACCACCTCCGACATCGCAGGCCTTGCTTCGCCGCAGCCCCAATGGCCGCCGCGACGGCTGTCTCTCGCCCTGCAGGGCGGCGGGTCGTTCTCGGCTTTCACCTGGGGTGTCCTCGATCGCCTGCTGGAGGAAGACCATCTCGACTTCGACACCATCAGCGGTGCGAGCGCCGGCGCGGTCAACGCCGTGCTGCTGGCCTGCGGGCTGGTCCAGGGCGGCCGCGAGGGCGCGCGGGCGCTTCTCCTGCAGTTCTGGACTCGCATGATGGATGACGGCTCGTTCCGCGCGCCCATGCTGATCGGCGGATTTTCGCCGGCGGGAAGCTCGGTGGCCTTCGGCCCCGCCTTGCGGTCCGGACAGCTTGATCCGTTCGATCTCGATCCGCTGCGCCAGATGCTTGCCACCGACATCGATTTCGCCGCCTTGCGCGCGGCCGCCTGTCCGAAACTCCTGATCGGCGCGACCCGTGTTCGCGACGGCCGGCAGCAGATCTTCCGCAATCGGGACATCACGGCCGATGCCGTGCTGGCGTCGACCTGTCCGCCCCTGGTCCACTGCGCCGTCGAGATCGATGGCGAATCCTACTGGGACGGCGGTTACAGCACGAACCCACCGATGCTGAGCCTGGTGCAGGATTCGGAGACGGCCGATCTGCTGGTCGTTCAGGTCACGCCGTCGCGTGACAATTATGTCCCCATCACCATGGCCGCGATCGACCGCAGGGTCGATCAGATCGTGGCCAATGCGACGCTCAATGCCGAAATCGCCGCGCTGGAATGGGCCCGCACGGCCTCGACCTCGCCGCGCCCCCAGCAGATTCATCGGATCGCCGCGGAAGACCACGTCGAGGGATTGGGTCAGCGCAACGCGGCCGATCTGGGCCTTGGTTTCGTGACGCTGCTGCATCGGAGCGGCCGAAGCGCCGCCCACCGCTGGCTGAAGCAACCCACAGCAACGACCGCGGCGCCGCGCAAGGGGCCTCACACCCCACAGCAGCGCCCCGTCGCACAGGCGGCCATGTAGCCCTCCCGCCTGACGGCCGGGCCTGTCCCGGCACACCATGACCCGAGCCCCCTTCCCCACGCTCTCAGGTTGCGCCATGTTGATGCGGCTGAGAGGACACAAGCGTGGACGCCTTCAACACCACCATCCAACTTTCCGATACCGACCGTATCGCGCGGCTGCGGCTGATCCGGTCCGACAATGTCGGAGCGCGGACCTTTCGCTCGCTGCTCGCGCATTTCGGCAGCGCGCGTGCCGCGCTGGAGCAGTTGCCGGATCTGGCCACGCGCGGTGGCGCGGCGCGATCGGGGCGCATCTGCAGCGAGAAAGAAGCACGCGAAGAGCTTGCCGCCAGCGCGAGGCTCGGCGTCAGCCTGCTCGCGCCTGGTGAGGCCGGCTATCCGCCACGGCTGGCGACGCTGGACGATGCGCCGCCCCTGCTCGGCGTACGCGGCGCGCACGAGACGTTGACGCGGCCGATGATCGCAATCGTCGGCTCGCGCAATGCCTCCGGCGCCGGACTGAAATTCGCCGGCCAGCTGGCGCGCGATCTCTCGAACGCCGGCTTCGTCGTCGTGTCGGGGCTGGCGCGCGGTGTCGATCAGGCCGCCCATCGTGCAAGCCTGGCCGGCGGTACCGTGGCGGCGCTGGCCGGCGGCCACGACCGGATCTATCCGCCGGAGCATCAGGACCTGCTCGCGGCGATCATCGATCACGGCGGCGGTGCGATCTCGGAAATGCCGCTTGGCCATGAGCCGCGGGCGCGGGACTTTCCCCGCCGCAACCGGTTGATCTCGGGCAGCGCCCTCGGCGTCGTCGTGGTGGAGGCCGCGCACCGCTCGGGGTCGCTGATCACGGCGCGGATGGCGGCCGAACAGGGCCGCGAGGTCTTCGCGGTGCCGGGATCGCCGCTCGATCCGCGCGCCGCCGGCACCAACGATCTGATCAAGCAGGGCGCGACACTGGTGACCGAAGCATCCGATGTCATACAGGCCTTGACGCCGATCATGGAGCGTCCGCTCACACCGGCGTTCCGCGAGGACGACGACGAGCCGCTCGCACCGGATCCGCAGGCCGATGAACGTGATCGGATCGTGAGCCTGCTGGGGCCCGTCCCGGTCTCGATCGACGATCTGATCCGGATGGCCGAAACCTCACCTGCGATCGTGCGCACCGTGCTGCTCGAACTCGAGCTTGCAGGCAGGCTGGAGCGCCAGGGCGGCGGGATGGTATCGCTGATCTAGGCTTGAGCTCCGACGGGATCGGAACCGGCGTTCGTGACTTGCCTTGATGCGTTCTCTTCACCCAGAGGATCAAGTTCGAGGGCGTGCTTCACGCGAAAGCGTCACGCGTTACGCAGATCGAACCGGGCTCGTGCGTCCTCGATTTGCATCTGATGCTCCTTCGCCCATAGGCCGAGTGCCTGAACCGGCTTCGACAAGCCCCGACCGAGGTCGGTGAGTTCATAGTCGACGCGAGGCGGAATGGTCGGAAACACCGTTCGCGTCACCAGGCCATCGCGCTCCAGCCCGCGCAAGGTCAAGGTCAGCATGCGCTGCGAAATGCCGCCCACCATGCGCTTGATTTCGTTGAAACGACGCGGACCGTCGCCGAGCAGCATGATGACGAAGACGCTCCATTTATCGCCGACCCGCGCCAGCACCGATGCAACGCCGCGGCAGTCGCTGTCGAGGGCGTTGGGCGGCGGGACAGGCAACTTGATGTGCTCAGGTTTCAAGGGTGTGCCCGGGTTTCAAAAATGTGCGTTCTTGCGGAGTGCGAGGACAGCCACTCATATAGCCTCAGTTACAAATCTATACCAGAGGTCACCGACATGAAGCTCCTGCACATCGATTCCAGCGTTCTCGGCCCGCATTCCGTCAGCCGCCAGATCTCGGCGGCGATCGTGGACCGCCTCCACAAGGCGACCCCAGACCTCGAAATCGTCTATCGCGATCTCGCCTCCCAGCCGCTCTCACACCTGACGGGCTCTCACCTGGCAGCGGCCCAGGGCGCCCCGGCCGACGCCGCGCTCCAGAAGGACCTCGCCACCGGCCAAGCCGCGCTGGACGAGTTTCTGTCAGCGGACATCGTCGTGCTGGGTGCGCCGATGTACAATTTCACCATCTCGAGCCAGCTCAAGGCCTGGATCGACCGCATTCTGGTGGCGGGCAAGACCTTCAAGTATGGCGCGCAGGGTCCGGAGGGACTGGCCGGCAACAAACGTGTGATCGTTGCGATATCGCGTGGCGGCTTCTACGGCCCGGGCACGCCGGCCGCGGTCGGCGAACATCTGGAAACCTATCTGCGCTTCGTGTTCGGCTTCATCGGCGTCCGAGACCCTGAATTCATCTTTGCCGACGGCATCCGGGTCGGGCCGGAGCATCGCGAGAAGGCCCTGACCGGTGCGCTGCAGGCCGCGACCGAGCTTCACGCGGCGTGACGACCGGAACTCGTCCCGCCGCCATACGAGCATGGGGGCGGGTCGTTTTCGCTGATTGGCGAGCCTATCCGCGATAGATCGGCGCGCCGGCCGGCGAGGCGGTGGCGCCGCCGTCGACGAAGATCTCCGCGCCCTGCACATACGACGCGTCATCGGAGGCGAGGAACAGGACCGCCCTGGCGATGTCCTCGGCTTCGCCAAGCCGCCCCAGCGCAACGGTGCGGGAAATTCTTTGATCGAGCGCCGCGAAGGCCTCCGCCGTCGGCGCCGCCCCGTTCCAGATCGGCGTCCGCGTCGCGCCCGGCGACACCACATTGACCCTGATCCGCCGCGGCGAAAGTTCAGACGCCATCACCCGCGCCAGCGCCCGCACGCCGGCCTTGCTGGCGGCATAGGCGGCATAGCCGGGATTGCCGAGGACCGAAATCACCGAACCGTTGAGGATCACCGAGGCGCCGTCGCGAAGATGCGGCAGCGCCGACTGCACGGTGAAGAACACGGCGGTGAGGTTGGTCCGGATCACCCGATCGAAGCTTTCGAGCGTGGTCCCGCCGAGCGGCGTGTTGCCGGCGACGCCGGCGTTGGCGAACACCACATCGAGCTTGCCGAACGCCTCGACCGCCTGCCGGACGGCTGCATCGGTCGCGGCAACGTCGGTGGCGTCGGCTGTGATCGCGAGCGCCTGTGGACCCAACTCCTTCGCCGCCGCCCGCAGCGTGTCCGGGTTACGTCCGGTGATCGCCACCTTCGCTCCTTCGGCGATGAACAGCCGCGCCGTCGCAAGTCCGATCCCGCTGTTGCCTCCGGTGATCAACGCCGTCTTGTTCGCAAGCCTCATGGCCGCCTCTTTTGGTTTCATAATTAAACTAGGTTGTGAAACTATTGGATGTAGTTTAATGTTGCAACCACACAAAGCCGTGATCCGTCGCGGGCTTCTCGCGGAGCCTTCGCCGGGTAGGCTGAGGAAGGACGCGATGGTGAAGCGGAGGAGTCTTGAGCGCGATACATGCCCGATCGCGCGATCGCTCGATGCGATCGGCGACTGGTGGTCGCTGCTGATCGTTCGCGACGCCTTTCTGGGCGTTCGGCGCTTCAGCGAGTTCCAGAAGAGCCTCGGGCTCGCACGGAACATCCTCACCGTGAGGCTGCGCACCCTGGTCGAGCAAGGCATCCTGACGACGGCTCCAGCCTCTGACGGCAGCGCCTATCGCGGATATGTGCTGACGCCGAAGGGCCGCGGGCTATTCCCGATCCTGGTCGCGCTGCGGCAATGGAGCGAGGAGTTCGATGCGCGGCCGGACGAGATCGCGACCTGCCTGGTGGATCGCGCGAACGGCCGGCCGGTGAAAAAACTCGCGCTTTATTCCGAGGATGGCCAACTGCTCGGCGCCTGCGAAACCGAGGTCAAACCGCGGCCCGGCGTCATGCAAACACGGCATCCGCGCCCATAGATCGCACGGCCTGGTTTGGGACCAGAGGTCGTAAAATTCAGACCAGCCGTCCCGCACGCCAGACAGAATGGCAATCAACGAGGCCAAAAGGCCGAGGCCGGACAACAGGGCCATCGTCGCGAACGGGTTGCTATCGGGATCGTCCGACATATGAATCTCCGCACAGGGCCGACGATCAAAGCACCCGACCGCCACATGTGGAAGGCCAAGCCAACCTTCGTACATCACAAGCTTCGCACACCAGAAGGCTCTTGCGCGCTCAGGACAGCTTGCGCTTGCTCCGAACCCGCAAATATTCCTCGGCTTCCATCAGCGTCATTCCCAGCAGATGGGCGAGCAGATCGAGCTTGTGGCGTCGCGCCAGCCTGGCGAGCGCAGGCAGGCTCTCGGCGATGAACACGACGGCCTCCTCCGGACCGCCATCGCCAAGAAGGTCATCCGCTCGCGGACGCCGATCCCGGCCGGGCGGCCGGCGCCTTACGTTACGCAGTGGCTTTTTCAAACAAACGCATCCAAATTGGCGAATCTGAAACAATTACCCTCAAAAAGAGAATTCCTCCAAGGTTGTAATTTGCAACCTTTTGGATAGTGGGATTAACGGTTCCCGTCCACTTTCAACATCACTCTATTTGACAGGGACCGGCTCTGCACCCATGTTCCGTCCGAGACGGCCGGCGCGAATCCCGCGAAATCGGTCGCATTTTTTCCCGTAAGTCACTGGAAGTACATGAATATCGTCATCGTGGAGTCGCCGGCCAAGGCCAAGACGATCAACAAGTATTTGGGCTCGTCCTATGAGGTTCTGGCCTCATTTGGCCATGTCCGCGACCTGCCGGCCAAGAATGGTTCCGTCGATCCGGACCAGAATTTCAAGATGATCTGGGAGGTCGACCCCAAGGCAGCCGGCCGGCTCAACGACATCGCCCGATCGGTCAAGGGCGCCGACCGCCTGATTCTCGCGACCGACCCCGATCGCGAGGGCGAGGCGATCTCCTGGCACGTGCTGGAGATCCTGAAGGAAAAGCGTGCGCTGAAGGATCAGAAGATCGAGCGCGTGGTTTTCAACGCCATCACCAAGCAGGCCGTGACCGACGCGATGAAGAATCCGCGCCAGATCGATGGCGCGCTGGTCGATGCCTATATGGCGCGCCGCGCGCTGGATTATCTGGTCGGTTTCACCCTCTCCCCGGTGCTGTGGCGCAAATTGCCCGGCGCCCGTTCCGCAGGGCGGGTGCAATCGGTCGCGCTGCGGCTGGTCTGCGACCGCGAGCTCGAGATCGAAAAGTTCGTGCCGCGGGAATATTGGTCCCTGGTTGCGACCCTGGCGACGCCGCGCGGCGATGCGTTCGAAGCCCGTCTGGTCGGCGCCGACGGCAAGAAGATCCAGCGGCTCGACATCGGCTCGGGCGTCGAGGCGGAGGATTTCAAAAAGGCGATCGAGGCGGCGAACTTCACGGTCTTGACCGTCGACGCAAAACCCGCGCGGCGCAATCCGCAGGCGCCCTTCACCACCTCGACCCTGCAGCAGGAGGCCAGCCGCAAGCTCGGTTTTGCGCCCGCGCATACGATGCGGATTGCGCAGCGGCTGTATGAGGGCATCGACATCGGCGGCGAGACCACCGGTCTCATCACCTATATGCGAACCGACGGCGTGCAGATCGACGGTTCGGCGATTACCCAGGCGCGGAAGGTGATCGGCGAGGATTACGGCAATGCCTATGTGCCGGATGCGCCGCGTCAGTACCAGACCAAGGCCAAGAACGCCCAGGAGGCGCACGAAGCAATTCGTCCGACCGACCTGTCGCGGCGTCCCGCCGAGATGCGTCACCGCCTCGATAATGACCACGCCAGACTTTATGATCTGATCTGGACCCGCACCATTGCGAGCCAGATGGAATCGGCCGAACTCGAGCGCACCACGGTCGACATCTCGGCCAAGGCCGGCGCGCGCATGCTGGACCTGCGCGCCACCGGTCAGGTCATCAAGTTCGACGGCTTCCTCGCGCTCTATCAGGAAGGCCGCGACGATGACGGTGAGGACGAGGATTCCCGTCGCCTTCCCGCCATGAGCGCGGGCGACCCGCTGAAGCGGCAGGATCTCGCCGTCACCCAGCACTTCACCGAACCGCCGCCGCGCTTTTCCGAAGCGTCGCTGGTCAAGCGCATGGAAGAACTCGGCATCGGTCGGCCCTCGACCTATGCCTCTATTCTGCAGGTGCTGAAGGACCGCGGCTACGTCAAACTGGAGAAGAAGCGCCTGCACGGCGAGGACAAGGGCCGCGTCGTGGTCGCGTTCCTCGAAAGTTTCTTCGCCCGCTACGTCGAGTATGACTTCACGGCCGATCTCGAGGAGCAGCTCGACCGCATCTCCAACAACGAGATTTCCTGGCAGCAGGTGCTGACGGATTTCTGGCAGGGCTTCATCGGCGCGGTCGACGAGATCAAGGATCTGCGCGTCGCCCAGGTATTGGATGTGCTCGACGAGATGCTCGGGCCCCACATCTATCCGCCGCGCACCGATGGCGGCGATGTCAGACAATGCCCGACCTGCGGCACCGGACGACTCAATCTGAAGGCCGGCAAGTTCGGCGCCTTCGTGGGCTGTTCGAACTATCCGGAATGTCGCCACACCCGCCCGCTCGCCGCCGACGGCGAGGCGAGCGCCGACCGCGTGCTGGGCAAGGACCCGGAGACGGATCGTGACGTCGTGGTCAAGGCCGGCCGTTTCGGCCCCTATATCCAGCTCGGCGAGCCGAAGGACTATGCGGAAGGCGAGAAGCCGAAGCGGGCCGGCCTTCCCAAGGGCCAATCACCCTCGGACATGGAGCTTGAGCTTGCGCTCAAGCTCTTGTCGCTGCCGCGCGAAATCGGTGCGCATCCTGAGACGGGTCTGCCGATCACCGCCGGCCTCGGCCGCTTCGGTCCCTTTGTGCGCCACGAAAAGACCTATGCGAGCCTGGAGGACGGCGACGAAGTATTCGACATCGGCCTCAATCGCGCCGTCACGCTGATTGCCGAGAAGATCGCTAAGGGTCCGAGCAAAGGGCGTTTCGGCGCCGACCCCGGCAAGCCGCTCGGCGATCATCCGAGCCTTGGCGCGGTTGCCCTCAAGAACGGACGCTACGGCGCCTATGTCACGGCAGGAGGCGTCAACGCCACCATCCCCGGCGAAATGGAAAAGGATCAGGTCACGCTGGAACAGGCCATCGCGCTGATCGACGAACGCGCGGCGAAGGGCGGCAAGGCCGGCAAGGCTGCGAAGAAAGCCAAATCGACCAAGACGGCCGCCAAAAAGACGGCAAAGACCGCAACGACTACCGCCAAGGCTGACGAGGACGCCGACGCGCCGAAACCTGCCAAGAAGGCCGCGGTGAAGAAGGCGGCGGCAAAGCCCAAGCAGGTATCGACCAGCAAGGCGCGCGCCCCGGTCGCGACCGCCGCCAAGACCACGGCAGCAAAGCCGGCAGCCAAGACACTGGCAAAGGCGCCGGCCAAGAAGAGCGCCAGCAAGGCGCGCGGATGACCACGCGCGACAGCGTCTTTCCGAGCAGGGACGCCATCGTTGCCTTCATTCGCGCGAATCCCGGAAAAATCGGGACCAAGGACATCGCGCGCGAGTTCGGCCTGAAGAATGCCGACCGCGCCGAATTGAAGCGCATCCTGCGCGACCTCGCCGATGCTGGCACCATTGCCAAGCGTGGCAAGACGATCGCCGAGCCGGCGGCGCTCCCCGCAACCCTGATCGCCGACATTACCGGCCGCGACAAGGATGGCGAACTGATCGCAACCCCTGCCGAATGGAATGAGGTCGAAGACTCCGAACCGCCGAAGATCCGTGTCCATGTGCCGCGCAGCCGGCAGCCGGGCACGGCCGCCGGTGTGGGCGATCGCGCCCTGCTGCGCATCGAACCTTCAGGCGAAGACGACGGCGCGGTGGTCTATCGCGGCCGCGTCCTCAAGATCATCGATCACGCGAGAAGCCGCGTGCTGGGGGTGTTCCGTGCGCTTCCGACCGGCGGTGGCAGGCTCGTTCCCGTCGACAAGAAACAGGCCGGACGCGAACTCAATATCGCCGCGGCCGATATCAATGGCGCCACCGACGGCGATCTCGTCAGCGTCGATCTGGTGCGGACCCGCGCCTTCGGCCTCGCCTCCGGTCGCGTCAAGGAGCGGCTCGGCTCGGTCAGTTCCGAAAAGGCGATCAGCCTGATCGCTGTTCATGCCCATGACATCCCGCTGGCGTTTTCCCCCGCCGCGCTGCGCGAGGCCGATGAGGCCATGCCTGCGGTTCTCAGGGGGCGCGAGGACTGGCGCGACGTGCCCCTCGTCACCATCGATCCGCCCGATGCGAAGGATCATGACGACGCGGTTCATGCCGAACCTGATCCCGATCCGGCCAACACGGGCGGATTCATCGTCCATGTCGCAATCGCCGACGTCGCCTTCTATGTGCGGCCAGGTTCCGCGCTCGATCGCGACGCGCTGGTCCGCGGCAACTCGGTCTACTTCCCCGATCGCGTGGTGCCGATGCTGCCCGAGCGCATCTCCAACGATCTCTGCTCGCTGGTCCCGAACGCGCCGCGCGGCGCCCTCGCCGTGCGCATGGTGATCGGCGCCGACGGCCGCAAACGCTCGCACAGCTTTCACCGCGTGCTGATGCGCTCGGCCGCGAAACTCAACTATGCACAGGCGCAGGCCGCGATCGACGGCAGGCCGGACGACGTCACGGGGCCCCTGCTCGATCCGATCCTGAAGCCGCTCTACGCGGCCTATGCGGTGGTCAGGCAGGCGCGCGACGAGCGCGATCCGCTCGACCTCGACATCCCCGAGCGCAAGATCCTGCTCAAGCCGGACGGCACCGTCGACAGCGTCGTCGTGCCCGAGCGGCTCGATGCGCACAAATTGATCGAGGAATTCATGATCCTCGCCAATGTCGCCGCCGCGGAAATGCTCGAGAAGAAATCGCTGCCGCTGATCTACCGGGTGCATGACGAGCCGACGCAGGAGAAGGTTCATGCGCTGCAGGAGTTCCTGAAAACGCTCGACGTGCCCTTTGCCAAGGGCGGCGCGCTGCGGCCCTCTCTGTTCAATCGCGTGCTGACGCTGGTGGCCGGGCAGGACTACGAACTGCTGGTCAACGAGGTCGTGCTGCGCTCGCAGGCGCAGGCCGAATATTCGGCCGAGAATTACGGCCATTTCGGCCTCAATTTGCGCCGCTACGCGCATTTCACCTCGCCGATCCGGCGCTATGCCGATCTCGTCGTGCACCGCGCCCTGATCCGCGCGCTCGGGCTCGGCGAAGGCGCCCTGCCCGACGGCGAGACGCCGGAGACGCTGAGCGAGGTCGCGGCGCAGATTTCCGTCACGGAACGGCGCGCCATGAAGGCCGAGCGCGAGACCGCCGACCGCCTGATCGCGCATCACCTGGTCGATCGCATCGGCGCCAGTTTTCAGGGCCGCATTTCCGGCGTCACCCGCGCCGGCCTGTTCGTCAAGCTGCAGGATACCGGCGCCGACGGGCTGATCCCGATCCGCACCCTCGGCACCGAATATTTCAACTATGACGAAGCGCGCCACGCGCTGGTCGGCTCGCGCAGCGGTGCCATGCACCGGCTGGGTGACGTCGTCGACGTTCGTCTGGTAGAAGCTGCACCCATTGCCGGCGCGCTGCGGTTCGAACTGCTGTCGGAAGGCCAGACCGTGCCGCGCAACCGCCGCGGCAAAGGGTCCAAGCCCGAGGGTTTCAAGGCCAAGGATTTCAAGCCCGAAGGTTCCAGGCCCGAGGGTTCCAACTCCAAGAGTTCCAAGTCCAAGAGTTCCAAGCTCCCGAGCCGTTCCAAGGCAAAGCCCGGACGCGCCAAGGACCGCAAGGCAGCCAAGCCAGGGCCGCCCAAAGGATCGAGCAAGGGGTCGACCAAGTCGAAGAAAGGCAAGTCATGGAAGCCATGAGCCCAGTGACGAAGGTGTGGACCCGCGAAAGCGGACTTGTCGAGAAGCGCGACGTCTGGACCGCGCTGAAGCGCGGCTTGCGCGGCCGCTGCCCACGCTGTGGCGAAGGCAAACTGTTTCGCGCCTTTCTGAAGACCGCCGATAACTGTTCCGTCTGCGCCCAGGATTTCACGCCGCACCGGGCCGACGATCTGCCGGCCTATCTGGTCATCGTCATCGTCGGCCACATCGTGGTGCCGCTCGCGCTCTACATCGAGACCAATTATGCACCGCCGATGGCGCTCCAATTGTCGGTCTATCTGTCGCTGACCTTGTTCGGCTCACTCGCGCTGCTGCAGCCGGTGAAGGGCGCGGTCGTGGCCCTGCAATGGGCGTTGCGCATGCACGGCTTCGATGACACTCCGGCGGACGGCATTCCACCCGTGTAGACAAGAACAAAGCGTATCAGTGGGGAAGGCAATGACCGACGCGGCGCAGGCCACACAAGAAAAGCCGGCAGAAAAAGAGGCCGACCACCATCCCTACTACCGACCGAAGGACGCCGCGACCCTGATCCTGGTCGATCGCAGCGCCTCCGTGCCGAAGGTCCTGGTCGGCAAGCGACACGACAAGGTCGTGTTCATGCCGGGCAAGTTCGTCTTTCCCGGCGGTCGCGTCGACAAGACAGATCACCGCGTCCCGGTGGCGGCGTCGATTCCCCGGGAGCTCGAGGCCAACCTGTTGAAGGGCAGCCCGAAGATCACGGCCTCACGCGCCCAATCGCTGGCGATCGCTGCGATCCGCGAGGCCTGCGAGGAGACCGGGCTCTGCCTGGGGCGCAAGACTGAGGGACCCGCGGCGAAGCTCGACGGCCCCTGGGCAGCGTTCACGGCTGCCGGACTGCTGCCCGATCCGTCCGGTCTGTTCCTGATCGCGCGCGCGATCACCCCGCCCGGCCGCGTCAGGCGCTTCGACACCCGTTTCTTCACCGCGGACGCCTCCGCCATCGCCCATCGCGTCGAGGGCGTCATCCATCCCGATGCCGAACTCGTCGAACTGGTCTGGGTCGAAATCGGCTCACGGCCGCTGGCCGACCTGCATCCCATGACCAGGAACGTGCTGGGGGTGCTGGAAAAGCGGCTGGCCACCGGGCCGCTGCGGCACGATGCGCCGGTGCCGTTCTTCCATTTCTATGGCGGTAAGATGCAGAAGGATGTCTTGGGCGAAGCGCCGTGACCACTTTCGAAATTCGCTGGCTGAACGATCAGGGAGCATTGATGCGATGAAAAATATTCTCACCTCGCTGTTCACCTCCGTCGCACTGTGCGCGGTGCTGCCGCTACAAGCCCACGCGGAACTCGACATTGTCAAGCTGAAGGCCGCGATCGAAACATCGGTCGAAAGCGACTACCCAAGACTCGACGCGCTCTACAAGGACATCCACGCCCATCCGGAACTCGCCTTTCAGGAAGTGAAGACGGCGGCCAGGCTCGCCGCCGAGATGCGCTCGCTCGGCTTCGAGGTCACCGAAAAGGTCGGCAGGACTGGCGTGGTCGCGATCTACCGGAATGGCGACGGCCCCACCATCATGGTGCGCACCGAACTCGACGCGCTGCCGATGGAAGAAAAGACCGGCCTGCCCTATGCAAGCCACGACAGGACGACGTGGAACGGCCGGGAGACCTTTGTCGCCCATAGCTGCGGCCACGACATTCACATGGCGAGCTGGGTCGGAACGGCGAAGACGCTTGCTGGCCTGAAGGATCAATGGAAGGGCACGTTGATGTTCATCGCCCAGCCCGCCGAGGAAATCGGCGCGGGCGCCATCGCGATGCTGATGGATGGCCTGTTCACGCGCTTTCCCAAGCCCGACTTTGCGTTTGGCCTGCACGATGGCCCCGGTCCCTACGGTTACGTCTTCTACCGGGTCGGGATCGGCTCTTCGAACTCCAACGGCCTCGCGATCACCTTCCACGGCCGCGGCGGTCACGGCGCGGCGCCACAGCACACCATCGATCCCGTCATGATCGCGGCCCGCTTCGTTCTCGATGTGCAAAGCGTGATCAGTCGTGAAAAGGATCCCACCGAATTCGGCGTGGTGAGCATCGGCGCGATTCACGGCGGCACCGCCGAAAACATCATTCCCGATGACGTCCAGGTGCTCGGAACCATCCGCAGTTTCAAGCCCGAGGTGCGCGCCAGGATGCTGACGGGAATCGAGCGCACGGCAAAAGCGGCGGCCGCGATGTCCGGCGCGCCCGCGCCCGACATCATGATCACCGAGGGCGCCAAGGCCGTCATGAACGATCCCGCCGTGGTCGCCACCGCCGAGAGAATGCTGAAGGCCGCGTTCGGCGACAAGTTCACGACCTCGCCGCCCGCCACGGCCAGCGAGGATTTCTCCGAATTCGCCAGTTCCGGCGTGCCGTCGATGTTCTTCAATATCGGCGTGTATGAGCCGGAACGCGTCGCCGCGGCGCGCAACGGCAGCGCTCCCCCGCTGCCGTCCAACCATTCGCCACTGTTCGCGCCGGTGCCGAAGCCGACCATCGAGACCGGCATCACAGCCATGACCTTCGCCGTGCTCTCCGCATTCGATCAGCGGGCAAAGGGGAATTAGCCAAGGGGAAGCTAGACCCGAACCCGGCCGACGCCGTCATTTCGCGTCGGGGGCGACCACGAGGGTCGCCCCTACGTCACGTCGATCCCGTGGTAGGGGCGACCCTCGTGGTCGCCCTGCTTCGATGCCCAATGACGGGTGCTTTTTCTCCGGACGTCATTCAAATGGCAAAAACCTTCTCGCCCTGCGCCCATGACTTCGACATCTGGGCTCCCCACCTGTTCTGACGACAACGATCGCGGAAAAAAGACCCCATGGCAAACCGTCAACTCAAGCTCGGCGCCTTCATGCGCCCCGTCAGCATCCACACCGCGGCCTGGCGCTATCCCGGCGCATGGCCCGATGCCAATTTCAATTTCGCCCATCTCAAGCAGCTGATCAGGAAGCTCGAGGCCGGCAAGTTCGACGCCTTCTTCATGGCCGATCATCTCGCCGTGCTGAACATGCCGGTCAATGCGCTCAAGCGCAGCCACACGGTGACCTCGTTCGAGCCGTTCACGCTGTTGTCGGCGCTCTCGGCCGTGACCGAGCATATCGGTCTGATCGCGACCGGCTCGACCACGTTCGATGAGCCCTACCACGTCGCCCGCCGGTTCGCCTCGCTCGACCATCTCTCCGGCGGGCGTGCGGGGTGGAATATCGTCACCACCTCGAATCCGGATGCCGCGCTGAATTTCGGGCTCGATGATCACATGGACCATGCCGAGCGCTACAGGCGCGCCCGCGAATTCTATGACGTGGTCACCGGCCTCTGGGATTCCTTCGCTGACGACGCCTTCGTGCGCGATGTCGAGCAGGGGCTCTATTTCGATCCCGGCAAGATGCATGTGCTCGATCACAAGGGCAAATACCTGAAGGTGCGCGGCCCGCTCAACATCGCCCGCCCGGTGCAGGGCTGGCCGGTGATCGTGCAGGCCGGCGCCTCCGACGACGGCAGGCAACTGGCGGCGGAAACCGCGGAAGCGGTGTTCACCGGCGGCGGCAGCCTCGGTGACGGCCAGAAGCTCTATGCCGACATCAAGGGGCGCATGGACAAGCTCGGCCGCGACCGCGAGCATCTGAAGATCCTGCCCGGGGCCTTTGTCGTGGTCGGCGACAGCCTGGATGAGGCCAGGGAGAAGCGCGCGCGACTCGACAGCCTCGTCCATTACGACAGCGCGATCGCCTCGCTGTCGGTGATTCTCGGGACCGATGCCTCCGGCTTCGATCCCGACGGACCATTGCCGCCGATCCCCGAGACCAATGCCTCCAAGAGCGGGCGCCAGCGCATGGTCGACGTCGCCGCCCGCGACAAGCTGACGGTGCGCCAGCTCGCGCAGCGGGTCGGCGGCTATGGCGGGCTCGCCTTTGTCGGCACCCCTGCCCTGATCGCCGATCAGATGGAGGAATGGCTCACGAGCTACGGCTGCGACGGCTTCAACATCATGTTCCCGTATCTGCCGGCCGGACTCGACGATGTCGTCGACAAGGTGATTCCGGAACTGCAGCGACGCGGCATCTTCCGGACCGAGTACGAGGGCAGGACCTTGCGCGAAAATCTCGGCCTGCCGCGGCCGAAAAACCGCTTCTTCGAAGGTTAACGCGCGTGGTCTGCCGACATGAGGAGTGGTCTTGCGGTCATGCACCCAGCGCGACCCGGATTTGTGCCGGTATTGGCCTGCCAAACCTTGACTTTGGGGCCTGAGCGGCTAGGTTGCCGGCCAAATGTGGGCCGGTTCGGCCGGCGCTCCCATTTCTCATCAATTTCCTCACGACAGAGGTCCCGAACATGGCCAAAGCGGTCACTATCAAGGTCAAGCTCGTGTCCTCCGCGGACACCGGTTTCTACTACGTCGCCAAGAAGAATTCGCGCACCATGACCGACAAGATGGTCAAGAAGAAGTACGATCCGGTGGCGCGCAAGCATGTCGAATTCCGCGAAGCCAAGATCAAGTAAGATCGCGGGACACTGAGAACTTCGGGCGGGGCCTCGTCAGCCCCGCTTTTTATTTGTGCCGTCTCTTTATTATGCCGTCCGCAAGCGCGGCGGTGCGGTCGGCCGCACCAGCGCGAACGCGATCTGGATCATGCCGGCGGCCAGCCCCAGCGCGACACCGATCCGCCAGGCCAAGGTGTAGGAGCCGAGCTGGTCGTAGATCAGCCCGCCGCCGAAGGCACCGAGGAAGCTGCCGAGCTGATGGCTCATGAAGGCGAGCCCCTGGATCATGGCCTGCCACCTCAGCCCGAACATCTCGGTCACCGCGCCGGCGACCAGCGGGCCAACGCCGAGCCAGAGAAAGCCCATCATCGCGCCGAACAGCAGCGTCGTCGCCGGCGTCGGCGGCAGCATGAAATACCAGCCGAGCACCAGCGAGCGCGACACATAGATCGCGCCCAGCAGCGCAAGCTTGTTCCAGCGTCCGCCTGCCCAGCCGAAGAACAGGCTGCCCAGCACGTTGAAGCCGCCGATCACCCCCAGCGTCTGTGCGCTCAGCATCGGGTCCATCCCGCAGATGGCGAGATAGGACGGCAGATGCGTGGTGATGAAAATCAGCTGCATGCCGCAGACGAAATAGGCCAGCGTCATGACGACGAAAGACGGATTGCCGAACGCGGTCACGACCGCAGCACCCGCCGTCAAATCGGCAATGTCGCCCGGGGCCTTCGGCGGCAGGCCGATCCTGTCGACCTTGCCGGCGAACCACGCCGCCGGCAGCATCACCAGTGCGAGCACGACAAAGCCGGCCAAGCCAGTGCGCCAGCCGAATCCCTCGTTCAAGAGCTGCCCCATCGGCGCCGCCAACAGCGCGCCGAGCGAGCCTGCGGCCGAGACCATGCCCAGCACGACGCTGCGCACGGCTTCCGGCACCGCCCGCGCCGCCACCGCCATCGCGATTGCGGAGGCCGTGCAGGCCAAGGACATCCCGATCAGGATGCCGCCGCCGATGAACACGCCAGGCAGGCCCTGCGCGCCGGCCAGCAGCGCCATGCCCACAACATAGAACAGCGCGCCCGCCATCATGATGACGCGAAAGCCGTAGCGCGCCGGCCAACGGCTGCAGGACTCCCCAGGCGAGGTTTTGCACCGCGATCGCCAGTGTGAACTGCGACACCGAGATGCCGATGTCGCGGGTCAGAGGTTGCAGGAAGATGCCAAGGCTCTGCCGCAGGCCCATGCTGAGGGTCAGCATCAGCGAGGCGCCGATCAGGATTGGAAGTGCCGGACGCAAGGCTCGCAGCAGCGGCATGGCATTCTCCTTCCGGGCGACGGCGCGCCGCCGTTCAAAAACGGGTTCAGGGCTTGATTACACAGATCGGTGTAATTACTATCCGGATCACCATCACGGTCAAGACAGAAACTACACAGGTCTGTGTAAAATGCCCGCGACCGAAAAACCCGGCATGAAGGAGCGGATTCTGGAGACCGCCGACCGGCTGTTCTACCTGCGCGGCATCCGCGCGATCGGCGTCGACACCATCGCGGCCGAAATCGGCATCTCCAAGCGCACCCTCTACAATCACTTTCCGTCGAAGGATGCCCTGATCACGGCGTATCTCCACCGCCGCTTCGTCAAGGCGGCACCGTCCGACAAGCCGCCGCTCGAGCAGATTCTGGCCACCTTCGACCAACTGGAACGGCGCTTCGCCTCGAAGACCTTTCGCGGCTGCCCCTTCGTCAACGCGGTCGCCGAACTCGGCAGCGAGGACCGCAAGGTGAAGAAGATCGCGACCGCCTTCAAGGAAAGCCGCAGGCTGCGGTTTCGCGACCTGTTGCTGCAGCTTGGCGCCTCCGATGCCGAAGGACTAGCCACCCAACTCGCCCTGCTGGTCGACGGCTCGATCGCGCAGACCCTGGTGCGCGACGATCCGGCGATGGCGCGCGCGGCCAAGCAGGCTGCGCGGGTGCTGCTCAGGAATGCGGGCGTCGAGGTCGACGGGCCGGACCTCGCGACAACCGCAGGCGGCGCGGACAGGCGCTCGCATTGAGAGGCAGGGCGATCGCATTTGAAAAGAAACCAAGCGCACAGTCTTCTGCGGCCATCCTTCGCGACGCATTGCTTGCGCAATGCTCCCCAGGATGAGGCCTTTTTCGCGGCGAAATTCTAACCCTCATGGTGAGGAGCCCGCGAAAGCGGGCGTCTCGAACCATGAAGGCCGTGCACTTTCGAAAACCTTGTGTAACGCGATCGGCGATCGCCCCGCATTGAGAGGGGTTCGCCGGTGTCGAGTGTCTGCCCGCGGCTTTCAGGCCGCCTGCGCCGCTTCCCGCCGCCACTTGAACAGGTTGCGAATCGCGATACCGGTCAGGAAAACAGCGGCGGGCAGGAAACCCCAATTTCCCGACAGCCCGATCCAGATGAACCAGAGCACCTGGGTGACGAGCGGCACATACCAGGACTTCCAGTTCTTGTTGCCGATGACCCAATATCCCAAAATGGTCAACAGCGACATGAGGAAAGGCATATAGGTGACGAGGGCCTGCCGGGTCATCGCCGCTTCTCCCCGGCCCGGCGCCTGCGGGCCGCGACCGCGCAGTCGCCCTGTCGCCGCCCGACAGGGTTCAAGCCGGGCTGCACCATGACGCGCTCGTTGTCCCCGTCACCAATGGTCTTCGGCAGGGTCTTCCGCGCCTTCACCCTCAACTTCATGTGGACGCTCCGGATTTATTCAACCATGCCCGCGATCATCGCGCGGTAAGCGGCGAAGGGCAAATCCTGGAAGCCCTATCGGCCATGAAATGCGCGCACGGATTCGTCGGGCGGGGTATGCGATAATGCCGAAGCTGCCGATCTCTCGGACGGCTCCGAGCGTTGCGCGACGCGCGATCGGACGGAGCGAACGCCGCGCGCAGGACAACAGCGTATATCGGATGCCGGCCAGAGATCCCGGCGATGGTGCTCCGGAGGCCCCGGGAGCCCGGAGATCGCGAAATCCCGCACCGCCGCGAGACGCGGCGTCGTGCTCTCGGCTGCGTGGCGCGCCGCTGTCGATGAAGATGGCGCACGTGGCAACCGCTGATGCTAGGCTCAGCATGTTTCGTTGACGATGATCGGGAGTCGCGCGTTGCAGTTGATCGGTCTGAATTTGCTTGTACTCGCGGCTTTCGTTCTACTGAGCTACTTGCCGCCGTTCCGGAAATATTCGCTCCGCCAGGTGCGATTCGATCCCGGCCGGCCTTATCAGGTGTACTCTCGAGATTTTGATGTGGAGATCAACGCCGACGAGCTGGACACGTTCATGGCTGCGATTCCGGATCCGCATCGTGGCTGGTCCGAGCGCTTTCCCGACGTCGAACCCAGACAGCTGCCGGACGTCGAAAAAGACCTCGCCACCCGGCGCGCGAGCATGGACGCCCCCCTGCAGCAAGCCGCCGCCCGTATCCGAGCCGCGACGAAGCAGGACATTCTGAACGATACGATCGTCTCACTGTTGATCGATCATTCCGGGTCGATGCGAGGACGCCCCATTCTTTTTGCCGCCAGGGCTGCGATGACAGCCTCCGATCTGCTGGACAGCGTGGGAGCAACGCAGGAAGTGCTGGGCTTCACGACCGTGCGCTGGAAGGGCGGCCGGAGCCGCGAGAGATGGCTGCGCGATGGCCGGCCATCCTATCCGGGACGGCTCAACGATTTGTTGCATATCATCTATTGCAGTGCCGGCGAGAGGCTGCACGCGCGTCACTGTGCGACAATGCTGCGGAAAGATCTGGTCAAGGAGAATGTCGACGGCGAGGCCATTGAATGGGCCGCATCGCGTTTACGTCAGCGAGGAGAAAGCCAGAAATACCTGATTGTGGTGTCTGACGGCGCACCGGTCGACGACTCCACGCTGTTCGCGAATGGCGACGCGTATCTCGAGCATCATTTGCTCAGCGTCATTCACGGGATTGGGCAGGCCGGCGACATTCAGCTCGGGGCGATCGGCATCGGCCACCGCGTCGAGCGCTATTACACGCGGAGCATGACCATCAACGCCCCGGAAGAGTTGGACGGCGCCATTCTTCAACTCATCGAGCAGCTGTTGTGCCAATCGCCCCGGGCGCCCCAGGCGGTTGGCTTTTGATTGTCGGGTCAACGCGGTCTGGCGTCATGCCTGGATTTGTGCAGACGAAGCGTCGGCGACATCTGAGCTGAGGGATCATGAAATTTCATGCGATCATCCAGATCGACAAGATCAATCCCTTCGTGCTGGTTGCGGCTGGTCGTGCCAAGCGCCTCAAATCGGGCTGGAAGAAACCGATGCCGGTTCTGCTTCAAGTCAACGGCGAGCCGAATCCACCTTGGCGCATCAACATGATGCCCGTAGGGGACGGCAGTTTTTATCTTTATCTTCATGGCGCCGTTCGGAAAGCCTCGGCCACAAAAGTCGGGGACCGGGTCGAAATCTCCATTACGTTTGACGAAAACTATCGTGGCGGCCCCGTGCACGAGATGCCTCCCGAATTCGCCCAGCGCTTGAGCTCAGAACCGAAGGCACAGGCGGGGTGGGACAAGCTTCCACCGAGCCGAAAGAAGGAAATTCTTCGCTACTTGGCTGCGTTGAAGTCCGATGAGGCACGAGCGCGCAACATCGCAAGAGCGATAAGGGTTCTCTCGGGATCACGAGAGCGGTTCATGGCGCGGGATTGGAACGCCTCACCGAACGTGTTCGAGCGCTGATCGCGCAGCTGTTCTCTGACGCGCGAGCTGTGGGCGGCGCGAAGGAGTGCCACATCCGGAAAGTCACCCAGTGATCGTGGGCGCCTGATCTGCGCCCCGTTGGGAGGGTCATCGACCTGTTTCGCGATGTGCGAACTGCGACGTGTGCAGGAGTGCCAGCGGATCGCGCGTCGCGCCCTGGCGAACTATGGCGTGCTCGGAAAGATTCGAACTCCCGCCCCTCGGAATCGAAATCCGGCGCACCATCCAGCTGAGCAACGGTCAAGTGTTCCACCGAACTGATTCGCCCGACGGGCAAAATCGCGCGCCTGCCCGCTTCATCCGGCTGCTTTCTCGCGCGAAATCCGCCTGCGCGAAGAACCAAAATTCGCTTGTCGGTTCAAGCTGATTTGGGTCGTCCAGTCCCTCCGCAAAAAATATTTTGATTCCGTTTTTCCGAATTATGTGGTCCCGTCCCGCTATCCCGCCTCATCGAAGAGGGGCGTTCGGCCAATCGTCAGGAAACGTGGAGCGCGGGATGCGATGGACGCCGTGGCACGGCAGACGAACGTGCCTTGGCGTACGACGAAGTCGTGTGGTCCTGGCACCCCAATGCTGGTGTCAAGTGGGCGACGATGCAAACGCATCGCGCCGATGACGGGGGCACAGCTGGTCCCCGGGGAGAGCGCGATATAAGCCGTAAAGCCATTGCGTGGGGAATGCCGGATGATTCCGGTGCCTCCGTTGTGAAGACTCGTGCGCATACTAGAAACTACCCCAGCGCGCACGAGGCTGCGGGTGCATTGGGCACCCGGCATTCCCCGCGCCCTCTGATTGACAGACGGGCGAGAGATGCTCTGTCAGACCTCGGGCGCCTGCGCCGCGAGATCGCGAATGCATACCCCGTCATTGCGAGGAGCCCTTGCGACGAAGCAATCCATCTTTCGAATTCGCCGCGCGATGGATTGCTTCGCTGACGCTCGCAATGACGCTGGTGCAGCGGGGCTTGGTCTTTGGCAACTTGGCACTGCCCGCTACGTTGCATGGGGTTGTTTTCCGTATTTTACGGTCAGGAGCTACAGCTAGTGGCGGCGAGATATGCTGCTTAAAGCCGCGCATTCCAGCGAGGCCTGCTCGTTGTCGGCCGCGCTATCGCCCTCCGGCCCTGGCCAGCGGCGCCCGCCCGGGATCGTCCTGCGAAGGCTCCGCGACCACGCGGTTGCGGCCTTCGCGCTTGGCGCGATAGAGCGCGTTGTCGGCGCGCTTCATGACGTCGCCGATGTCCTCGGCCTTGATCTCGAGCGTCGACAGTCCGATCGAGGCGGTGACGTCGATTCGCCTGGTTCCCTTGTGAACCGCGAAGGATTCCCCGGCGATGGCGCGCCGCAGCCGTTCTGCCACCATGCCGGCGACATGCAGGTCGGTCTCCGGCATCACGATGACGAACTCCTCGCCGCCGTAGCGGCAGGCGAGATCGATGCCGCGGATCGACTTGCGGACGCGCACGGCGAATTCCCGCAGCACGTCGTCACCGGCATCGTGGCCGTAATTGTCGTTGATCGACTTGAAGAAGTCGATGTCGAGCATCATCAGCGCCAGCGGCTTGCCGCGGCTTGCGGCCTGATCGGCGAGCGTCGCCAGATGGGTCTCCATGTAGCGACGATTGTGCAGGCCGGTCAGCGCGTCGGTGATCGCCATCTCGATCGAATTCTGCACGTTGTCGCGCAGATGATCGCTATAGCGGCGCTTGCGGATCTGGGTGCGGGCCCGCGCCATCAATTCGTTCTTGTCGACCGGGCGCATCAGATAGTCGTTGACGCCGATCTCGAGCCCGCGCAACAGGCGCGCATTGTTGTCGGCGTCGGCAATGGCGACGATCGGCACGTGCCGCGTCCGCTCCAGCGAGCGGGCCTGGCTGCACAGCCTCAGGCCGTCGTAATTGTCGAGATCGAGCGACACGATCAGGAGATCGTAATTGCCATCGGCGGCGTGAAACAGCGCCTCCGACGGATTGGATTCGACATCGACCGTATGTTCGGCGGCGAGCAGCGGCGCGAGCCGCTCATGGGATGTCCGCCGATCGTCGACCAGAAGAATGCGGCCGCCCTTGCCGGTCTCGGCAATGGCGCTCCGCTCCGGCGCCTGCACGCCGATCTCCAGCGAGGTCAGGGCCCGCATGCGCAGTTCGTCGGTCATCATCTTCAGTCGTGTCAGCGAACGAACCCGCGCGATCAGCACCACGTCGGAGACCGGCTTGGTCAGGAAATCGTCGGCGCCGGCCTCGAGGCCGCGCACCCGGTCCGCCGAACTGTCCAGCGCGGTGATCATCACGACCGGAATGAAATGGGTCGCCGGATTGGATTTCAGGCGCCGGCAGACCTCGAAGCCGTCCATGTCCGGCATCATGACGTCGAGCAGGATGATGTCGCATTCGGCGCGCTGGCAGATGCGCAGCGCCTCGGCACCGTTGGACGCGGTCAGCACGTCGAAATATTCGGCCGAGAGGCGGGCTTCCAACAGCTTGACGTTGGCGGGAACGTCGTCGACCACCAGGATACGCGCGGACATCGAAGTTACCTCTTAGCCGATAAAACGCCGAACGGTTTCAATAAATTTGCCGACAGAAATTGGCTTGGACAAATACGCCTCGCAGCCGCCCTCGCGGATCCGCTCCTCGTCGCCCTTCATCGCAAAAGCGGTGACGGCGACCACGGGAATGGAGCGCAGTTGAGGGTCGTCCTTGATCCAGCGCGTCACCTCGAGTCCGGAGACCTGGGGCAGCTGGATATCCATCAAGATCAGATCGGGGCGCAGCTTGCGCACGAGTTCGAGCGCCTCGAAACCATTGCTGGTGCCCGAGGTCTGATAGCCATGCGCCTCCAAGAGATCGCGAAAGAGCTTCATATTCAGCTCGTTGTCCTCCACGATCAGGACGGTTTTTCCCATCCGTCCCTCCCAGTCCTTTGAACGCCCCGTTTGCGGTATTTCCGCACCTCAACCATGCTGCCGAAATCTCAAGTCAAAATAGCGTCGGATTCGCTCTAACCCGTTAAACCCCGCGACGATCTTTCGGCGTTGTGGTTTCCACTTGCTTGAAGTGCCTCGAAAGACTCAGGCATGATGGACGCAAACTAGAGACTATAAGTTAATGGAAAGGCAAACCGCTCAGTTGAAAAAGACTGTTCAAAACCCCCGCGAAGTGGCTGAAATTGTTGCAGTTCAGGCGCTGTCCTTCATAGCCGGCGATCCCGAGCGGCTGGGTCAATTCCTGGCCGAGACGGGGCTTGGTCCGCAAACCCTGCGCACGGCGGCCTCCGACCCGCATTTTCTCAGGAGCGTGCTCGATTTCGTGATGCGCGACGACGCAACCGTAAAGGCGCTCGCAACCGCCACGCAACTCCATCCGACCAATATCGCCGCCGCCCGCCAGGTGCTCGGCGATCCCGACTGGGAGCGCGACGTGCCGTGAGCAGTCCGGCGGCAGACGTGGCTGGAGCGACCTGCTTTTGCCGGGACTGCCTCGCCGATCAGAATCGCGCCGCGAAGCGATGCAGCGCCTGCGGCTCCCCTCGCCTGGTCCGGCATCCGACGCTGCCGAAGCTGACGCTCGCCCACATCGACTGCGATGCGTTCTACGCGACCGTCGAGAAGCGCGACAATCCCGATATTGCCGACCGGCCGGTCATCATCGGCGGCGGCAAGCGCGGCGTGGTGTCCGCAGCCTGCTACATCGCCCGCACTTACGGCGTGCGTTCGGCGATGCCGATGTTCAAGGCGCTGGCGCTGTGCCCCTCCGCGATCGTGGTACCGCCCGACATGGCAAAATATGTCCGCGTCGGCCGCGAGGTCCGCCATGCCATGCAGGCGCTGACGCCGCTGGTCGAACCCTTGTCGATCGACGAGGCTTTCCTGGACCTCTCGGGCACCGAACGCGTCCATGGCATGATGGCCGCGAAGGTGCTGGCGCGCTTTGCCCACAAGGTGGAGCGCGAGATCGGCATCACCGTCTCCGTCGGCCTCTCCTGCAACAAGTTCCTCGCCAAGATCGCCTCCGACCTCGACAAGCCCAGAGGTTTTGCGGCGCTGGACCAGGACGGGGCGCGCATCATGCTTGCCGACAAGCCGGTCGGCTTCATCTTCGGCGTCGGGCCTGCGACCCAGGACCGGCTGGCGCAACGCGGCTTTCGCACCATCGCCGACCTGCAGCGCGCCGACGAGATCGAGCTGATGAAACTGTTTCCGTCGGACGGACGCAGGCTGTGGCGGCTGGCGCGCGGCATCGACGACCGCGCCGTCGTGCCCGACCGCGGCGCCAAGACCATTTCCGGCGAGACCACGTTCGACACGGATATCCGCGATTTCGCGAGCCTCGAAAAGGTGCTCTGGCGGTTGTCGGAAAAAGTCTCCGCGCGCTTGAAAAGCGCGGATCTCGCCGGGCTCACGATCACGCTGAAGCTGAAGACCGCCGATTTCAGGCAGCGTACCCGCTCGCAGTCGATCGCGGCGCCGACTCAGCTTGCGGGCAAGATCTTCGCGGTCTGTCGCGACATGCTGGCGAAGGAAATCGACGGCACCGCGTTCCGCCTGATGGGCGCCGGCGTCAGCGCGCTCGCACCGGGTTCCTCGGCCGCCGACACCGACATGCTGGATCGCCGCGCCGCGCATGCCGAACGGGCGATCGACGATCTGCGCAGGAAATTCGGCCAGACCGCCGTCATCAGAGGAATCGCCTATGACGGACCGGAGAAGGCGGGGTAATCCGCCGACCTCATTTACAGGCGGCTTTATTTACAGGGCTTGGCGTCCTTGATGTCCTTGACATCGAATTTGCCCAGCGCACCGGCAATGACGAAGTCATTGTAGTCGAGCACCAGCGACCGCGAGACGCCGTTCTCGTAAAGTTCGAACGACATCGCATAGACCGGCGACTGCTCGCCTTCCTTGGCCTTAGCGTCGCGATCGAAATAGCTCACCGTCACCGGCCAGCGCGTCAGCGTTTTCATCTGGTCGCTGGTGGTCGAGGGATCGGGCGAAGCGATCGCACGATCGCCGGGGATCGGCCGCCCGATCACGGTCAGCGTGTTGTAGACCTTCTCGCCATTGTCCGATCCGTCATAGACCGACAGCTCCAGCAGCGACTTGCCCTCGCGCGCGGCGTCGATGATGCGCTTGATCTGCTCGGTCGGAAACACGGTGGAGGCGTCGAGCGTGAAGGTCTTGGCTTCCGGCTGCTTCAATTTGACGGTGATGTGATCGCCGCTGCGCTCCGCGATGCCGTCGACGGGGCGGGAATCCGCATCGTTCATCCGCGAATCGATCTTGAAACGATAGCTCTTGCCCGCGCCGTCCTCCCAGGAGGTCGAACGCAAATCGCTCAAGGTCACCTTGCCCTCGCCGGCATCGAGCTCCGAGACCTGGCGGAAATCGGAGGTGTACCCGTCGCAGGCGCTGCCGGTGAAATTATAGAGGATGCGGCCGCGCACACTGTCGATGTTGGTGGATCCCCGCGATTTCACCAGGCTCAGTTCATAGAGGGCCTGGTGCGGCAGGAATGGTACCCCGGCCGTGGCCTTGGCCGCACCGAACGAGACGAGCCCAATGACCAGCACAGCAAGCGAGGTCCGCAGCGATTGAACCATGACATTTCCTTGACGAGACAATGAATGACCACATTAGAGACCGTCTTATTGCGTCGCAACTGGGGCTATTTCACCAAAAGTTGCGAATCCGGTGCTCGCGCAAGGCCAGGACCGCCAATTCGCAGCGAAACCAGCCCTCCGGACCACTGCCGGAGTGAATATGACATCAGCTATCGGTCCTACCGAGGACCCTTGAAACCCGAATGTCAAATCCAATCTCCGCCAGGGATCACTCGCTTGCATGTCACCGCGCGATGCGCGAAACAATGCGCGATCGCCCCGCGGCGGGCGATCGTGAGCTTCACATCATGAACCGAGGATGAAACATGGCTGGTACGGTGGAACAGAAACTGGCGGCACAGGGCATCGTCCTGCATCAACCGGCAGCCCCCGTTGCCAATTATGTCGGCTTCGTCCGCACCGGCAACCTGCTGTTCGTCTCCGGCCAGGTCTGCTTCGATCAGGACGGCAAACTGATCGCCAAGGGCAAGCTGGGCGCGGGCGTCACGACCGAGCAGGGCAATGCGGCGGCCCGGGGTTGCGGGATCAATCTGCTGGCGCAGCTCAAGGCCGCGCTCGGCGACCTCGACAAGGTGGTGCGCGTGGTGCGGCTCGGCGGCTTCGTCAATTCGGCGCCCGATTTTCTCGACGGGCCGAAGGTGCTCAACGGCGCCTCCGACCTGATGGTCGCGGCCTTCGGCGACAAGGGTCGCCATGCCCGCACCACCGTCGGCGTCGCCTCGCTTCCCGCCGATGCGGCCGTGGAGGTCGAGGGCCTGTTCGAGGTTTCCTGAGGTCGACGATGCGCGCACCGGACTGGCTGACGGCGCGTCCGGTCGCCCATCGAGGCCTGCATGATCTCGCACGCGGAATCGTGGAAAACATGCCGGGCGCGGCGCAAGCCGCGGTCGATGGCCGTTTCGCGATCGAATGTGACATCCAGCTCAGCGCCGACGGCGAGGCGATGGTGCACCATGACGACGCGCTCGGCCGCCTGACCGAGGGCTCGGCCGAGCTGATCGACATGACATCAGCCGAACTCAAGGCCGTCGCCTTCAAGGACACGTCTGAGCGGATGATGTCGCTGTCCGACCTCTGCGCGCTGGTCGCCGGCCGGGTGCCGCTGGTGATCGAGGTGAAAAGTCATTACGACGGCGACCGCAGGCTGGTGGCGCGCATGGCGCAGGTTCTCGCTGGTTATTCCGGCCCCGTCGTCGGCATGTCCTTCGATCCGGATCAGGTGCTCGCGTTACGCGAGGCGATGCCGAAGCTGCCGCGCGGCATCGTCGCGCAGCGGACCTATGACGACAGCTACTGGACGAAGCTCACGCCCGAGCAGCGCTCCGGCATGCTGCATCTCAGGCACGCCTTCCGCACCGAGCCGCATTTCATCGCCTTCTGGGTGGAGCAATTGCCCGCGCCGGCGCCCTGGATTGCGCGCAACATCTTCGGCTGCCCGCTGCTCACCTGGACGGTCCGCACGCCGGAACAGCGCGCCCGCGCGGCGCGCTATGCCGACCAGATGATCTTCGAGGGCTTTAATCCGGAACCTTGAGGCAATCGCGTCGCCCTTGAAGTCTCTGCTGCGATGCACGATGTTGGCGAGAGGTCACCAAGGTGCGGCCGTTTTGATGAGTCTCGATGGCGTCGTCTGAAATCACCCTCGAAGCTGTTCCATCCATCAGCGATATCCCCGCTGCGGACTGGGATGCCTGCGCTAATCCAGGCGCGGTGTCCTGCAACTCCAGCGGAGCCAGCATCGCGTCGTCAAACGGGTCGCCCATGGTCTCTCCGGTGGACTCCGGCGACGCCTCAAAACCATATTACAACCCCTTCGTTTCGCACGCGTTTCTCGCTGCCGCCGAAGCGTCAGGATCGGCCTGTGCGCGGACAGGCTGGCGCCCGCGGCATCTCGTGGCCAAACAAGATGATGCGGTCCTCGGCGCGGTCCCCTGCTATCTGAAATCGCATTCGCAAGGCGAATATGTCTTCGACCGCGGCTGGGCCGATGCCTATGAGCGTGCCGGCGGCAGCTATTATCCGAAGCTGCAGGCCTCGGTTCCGTTCACGCCGGCAACCGGACCGCGCCTTCTGATCCGCGACGGCGTCGACCACGACAAGATCGGGAGGGCGCTGGCCCAGGGACTGATCGCGCTCTGCGCTGTCAGCGAGGCCTCCTCCGCGCACGTCACCTTCGCCCGCGAGGCGGAGTGGGCCCGTCTCGCCAAGCACGGCTTTCTGCAGCGCACCGACCAGCAGTTTCACTGGCACAATCAGGACTACGGCAGTTTCGACGATTTTCTCGCCACGCTCAATTCGCGCCACCGCAAGGCAATCAAGCGCGAGCGACGCGAGGCGCTCGCGCCCGGGATCAGCATCCACTGGCTTACCGGCAGCGACATCACCGAAGACGCCTGGGACGCCTTCTTCGCGTTCTATATGGACACCGGCTCGCGCAAATGGGGCCGGCCCTACCTTACTCGCTCGTTCTTCTCGCTGATCGGCGAGAGCATGGCCAGGGATGTGCTGCTGGTGATGGCCAAGCGCGACGACCGCTGGATCGCAGGGGCCATCAACTTCATCGGTTCCGACACGCTGTTTGGCCGCAACTGGGGGGCGATCGAACATCACCCCTTCCTGCATTTCGAGGTCTGCTATTATCAGGCGATCGACTTTGCGATCGCCAACCGCCTGCGCGTGGTCGAGGCCGGCGCGCAGGGCGAGCACAAGATCGCACGCGGCTACCTGCCGCAAACCACCTATTCCGCCCACTACATCGCCGATCCCGCGCTGCGCCGGGCAATCTCGGACTATCTCAAGCGCGAGCGCGCCTATGTCGCCGAGGCCGCGCGCGAACTGTCCGAAGCAGCTCCATTCAGGAAAGGCGGGGACGAGGCACCTTGACCCCTCCCGCCCCAGTGAGGAAAGTGCATCGAGATTTCAGGAGCCGCCATGACCGCCTATGACCCCAACAATATCTTCGCCAAGATCCTGCGCGGCGAATTTCCCTGCCACAAGGTCTATGAAGATGACCGTGTGCTGGCCTTTCTCGACATCATGCCGCGCGCACCCGGCCACACCCTGGTGATCCCGAAGGCCCCTGCCCGCAACGTCATCGACATCAGCCCCGACGACTACGCCCATGTCGCGCGTGGCGCGCACAAGATCGCCGCCGCCGCGATGAAGGCCTTCCACGCCGACGGCATTACGATCCAGCAGTTCAACGAGGCCGCCGGCGGCCAGGTCGTATTCCATCTGCATATGCACGTCATGCCGCGCCACAACGGCATCGCGCTGTTGCCGCCGGCAAGCCACCGGGAAGACGTCCAGGTACTCGAAGACAACGCCACCAAGCTGATCGCGGCGCTGAAGTAGTTTCGCGGCCGGGAAAGATGGGCACCTGAGACATCAGGACGTCTTCCCAAACTTTGGAGTCGGAGCCAACCTACTCCATCTCGAAATCGCCGGCCTTCGGCGCCGAGAGCGGCGAGAACTCGCAGCGATCCGGCTTGATATCCAGTAGCGGCGTCTCGTCGAGGCAATCGAGACCGCGCACCAGCACCGTCGCGCCCTCGATGCCGACCAGTTTGACGATCGAGGTGCCGATCGGGTTGGGGCGCACCGGCGAGCGCAGCGAGAACGCGCCGCGCGTCGACTGGTTGTTCTTCGGGCTCTGCAGCACCAGATCGCGACGCGAGTGATGCAGCCAGTAGATCACCTCGAGGTTCGAATAGAAATCGACGCCCTTCAACGCCGGCACCCAGGGCTCGAAGATTTCGAGCCGGCACACCGGCCCATCATGACGGCCCTGCCGTGGCGTCTCCAGGCGCGAGGTCCAGGGCGTGCGGATGCGACCGATGAAGTAGAGCGTGGCGTCGCGCGGGGTCGGCACGTCGACCGCGATTTCGCCGTCGCGGATATCTTGTTCTCGCGCCATGATGTCATGTCCGATCCAGGAGGCCTGCGACTCTATCGGATTATTGCGGCGCCGCAATCCGATTGCGCATCACCCCAGCCACCATTTGCCCGCCAGCATCACCAACTCGCCGGAGACAACGCCCGCCAAGGTCGAGCGCCGCGCCATGGCGAAACCCGCAAAACCCGCACCGACGGAGCCAAAGCGCAGCCAGTCCGGAACGCTTGCGAGGGCGCCCGGCGGCGTCACCAGGATCTGTGCGATCACCCCGGCCAGGATCGCGGTGGCGACCGCCCTCACCCAGACCAGGAGATCGGAGCCTTCGTCCACGCCCGAGCCGAGCCAGAGCCCGGCCATGCGCCAGATCTCGTTGGGCAGGAAGCCCGCGATCACCAGCACGAGGAGCGCATGCCAGTCGCCGATAAACTCGCTCATGCGCGCTCCCGCCACCAGTGCACGGCGAACGCGATGGTGCCGGCGGCGATGCCGCTGATCAGCACATCGACGCCCGTGTGCAGGCGGCTGACCAGAGGAAACAACGCAAGTCCGAGCCCGAGAGCCAGGATGTCGGCCAGTTGCCGGCAATTGCGCGCGGTCGATAACAGGAACGCCAGCGGCGTCAACAACAGGATCGCGGCACCGAACAACTGCGGCAGGTTGGCTGCCAGCGTGTAGCCGATGACGTTGGCGATCAGGCAGACCGAGACAAGACCGCAGCCGAGCCCGTGCACGAAGGCGATCCGCCGCTCGCGTGGCACCTGCGGCAGCAGGCGGAAACATTCCACCCACAAGGTCACCGCGATGAAATGCGCCGCGAACACCAGACGCCAGCGCCGTGTGTCCGGCGCGCGGATCATAGGCAACACCGACACCACCATCGGAAACAGTCTCACGGCGCTGACGGTGACCGCAACCGCCGCCTGGATCACGGTCGCGCCGGAGCCAAGTGTCGAGATCAGGACGATCTGCGCCGGCCCGGCCCAGACCAGAGCTGTGCTCAGCAGCACCCACCCCAGGCTGAAATGCGTATCATGCGCGAGCGCGCCAATGCCGAGATAGGTCGCAAACAGCACCAGGGTCAGCACGGTCGAGGCCATCGCGCGGAGCCCCCATGCAAACGCGCGAAGCGGACTTTGCCATGAAGGAGAATCGAGTGGGGGAAACGGCACGGATGATCGGATCGCTGCGATGGGTCAGCGGCATAGGGCTGAGGAAAGCTCGCCCCGTCAAGCAAGGCCGGCCACAGAGCTGTCATGCGACACGCGCGACAGATGAAAGCCGGTATCTTGCTGCTCTGGACCTGGACCCAAAATCGCGAAAACAACCCCATGCAAAGTAGAAGAGGCCCCGGCCGCACAGCAGAGATTCAGCCCGCCGGCAACGCCGCGAGCCTGGGGCTGGCCAGAAAAGTGGCCCTCGCCCTGCTGTCCTTCACCCTCTCATGTTCCTCAGCACAAAACATGCACCGCCCGCCTTGCGGATCCCGTTGCAGAGATCGTCTGCGGCGCCCCGTGTGTCGGCTCCGATCCGCACCTGATAAAATGTTCGGCTGCCGCGGCTGCGCAGTCGGGAGGCGAGCAGGCCTGGGTCCCGATCACCGATCACCGCACCGAGCCGCCTAATCGCGCGTGCGTACATCGCCAGTGCCTTGGTCCGGTCAAAGCCCGCGGCCAGTTGTACGCCCCAGAGCTTCGCGGCGGCGAGCCTCACATGGTCTTCCAGCCCCGAGACGAAAGCGTTCGGCGCGCGCTTGAGCAGCGCCATGAGGTCGCGGCACGTCGTCGCGGGCGCATGATCGGGTGCCTTGCCGCCGCCGCGCCCCGCCGCGGCCCAATCCTCGACCGTCGCTCCCGTGATCGCCGTGACATAATTGCGGGTCTCCTGCGGCATCGGTCCGCGCGCGGCGAGCCATTCCTGGACCCTTCGGGGGCCCGCATTGTAGGCGGCCGCAGCGAGGCCGAGATTGCCGAACTGATCCCGCAGCTCGCCCAGGAATTCCGCAGATTTCGGCAGCGCCTGCACGGGATCGAAGGGATCGAGCAGGCGACGCTCGCCCGCGGTCCCCGGCATGAATTGCGCGATCCCCTGCGCGCGCGTGCCATTGCGGGTCGTGGGTCCGATCGCGTCCGACTGAAACCGGCTCTCCTGCCAGATCAGGCGCGCGAAGAACTCGAGCGGAAGATCGTTCACCCTGGCCGCGGATTCGACCATCAGGCAGATCGCCTCACGGGTATCGTTGTCCCGCGCCTCGTCACGTTTTTGTGGTTCAGGCGGTGTCGCCTGTTCCTCGACGCTTGGCCGCGCCACACCGGTCAGCGCCGGCGTCGTATCGGCCGCAACCGGTCGGACCAGCAACGACATCATGATGAGGATAAGAGGGAGGGACCGCATGAGACGGAAATGCGTACCCGCGTCTCTGGTTCCCGATGGGTCCGGCCGGCAGCCAAACGGTGCGTCTGGCAGTTCCTCCCCTGGTGGAGCGACCAACCGCAGCCATCGCGTCACCCAGACGGCACCGGGATATCCGGCGCTACTGAACGGACGCCGTCGATGCCACGGTGCTGGTCCCGAATTGCCGGCTTCCCAAGATCTCACCGGCCCGAACCGAGTGGATCACCTCGTCATGCTGATGGATACATTCCTGATGTCACCTTGCGACGAAATGGAAAAGGACTGGCGGTTTCCGCGCGTAACGACTGAAAGATTGGCCGAGAACCCAGGCGCATCAACCACGGCTCTGATGGATCCCGCGCTCTCTCGCCCGCTGAGGCTTCCGCTCACACCGCGGCTGGATTCGCTCCATGAACCGGCGATGTTTCCATTTTCACTGATAACATCGCTGTTCAGATCGAAGCGGTAGCTGTCGCTTGCGCATCGCAAGCTCTGCCGGAGCCGCGACTCGCCGCCGCTGACCTGGTAGGTCGCTTTACAGCGCAGCCGTTCCTTCGATCCGTCCGAAAGTGCGATCGTTCCCGAACCAGTCCAGGATCCTGCGAACCCTGCAAAAGCGGCTGACTGGCTCAACGAAGGTATTGAAGCGAATGCGAGAAGCGCCATTGCCAGAGCGATGGGTCGAATCGGGCCGCCCCTCGCGGGCAACAAATCAATCATCGAACTACTCCTGTTTCGAAGGCATCTTCGCCTTCACGCGCGGTGATCTCGTGCCGTCATTGTGCGCGGGATCAATCGAAACCTGCTTGAGATGGCCTTCCGATACGACAACGACGAGAATAATCGGCCTGCCATCGACGCGGGCAAGACCTGCGCTGATCGCCTTGCCAACCCCATATTTCTCGGCGACGACGACGGCGTCGGAAAGCCTAAAGTTCAGGCGCTTGAAGATTCTGACCTGTTCCCTCTCCTCGGCTTCCTGTGCCGATCCCAACTTCGAGACGGTACGGGTTTCCACGCCTCGCGTGGCAGCATCAATCATGAAGTCCCATGCGACCTCCCCGCGGCAGGTCTTCACCCGATAGAATGGCTGAGCCACGTTGCCTTCAAACCCGATATCAAACACGTCGCCTCCCCCAACATGTTGCTCCGCTGCTTGAATTGCTTCCTTCGCAGAGACGCCAGCATGACTGAAGGCTTCTACTTCCCGATTGATGGATGACACATCGACGTCGCGCCCTATGGGGCTGACCGGCGGCTCATCAACTTCCTTTGCCAGAACCGGCGTAATGAACATCCACACCAGGAGTGGGAGAAAACGTTTCACTGAACGCTGCCGCGCTTTGTAACTCCCCAGATCTCGAACCGGCGGCGGGATGTCCGGCCCTACCGCCCTCTTCGCCACTGCGCTGGAAATTGCCATGATCGCTCCTGTACGCGCGAAGCCGGGCTGAAAGCGTCGGCATGGAACTGCCGTGACCTTGGCCTTTGTCTCAGGCCTTTGCCTCAGGTAGCGTTCCCGCATGCATCAGGGTAGGCTTGCAAATTGCGACGCTGTGTCGCGAAAACTGGAACACGGTGATGGAAGTCGAAGACCTGCAAACCTTTGTCGAGGTAGCCGACGCTGGCGGTGTGTCGCCAGCCGCGCGTCGGTTAGGTGTCTCGAAATCGATCGTCAGTCGTCGGCTGTCTCGATTGGAGGCCGAGCTGGGGATTCAGCTTCTCGCGCGTAACACACGCGGCGCGGCGTTGACCGAGGCCGGCGTCACATTCCGCGACCACGCAGCCCGGGTCTGCGCCGAGATCGATAGCGCGCGGGAGACAATTCTCCCTGCGGGCGACCTGCGCGGCCGGATACGAATCGCCGCGCCACTCTCGTTCGGCCCGACAGAGTTGGCGCCGGTGTTCGCGGACCTGGCGACGTCCAACCCCCTGCTTCACGTATACGCCTGCTACAGTGATCGCTTCGTGGATTTAATCGGAGAGGGCTTCGATTGCGCTGTGCGCGTGGGAAATCTGCTCGACTCAAACCTCAGCGCGCGTCGTATCGGTCCACTTTTTTCAAAGCTGGTCGCGAGCCCTGATTCCATCAGAAAGCACGGGTCTCCGGAAACGCCGGACGAACTCGTCTCGCACCAGGCACTCTTGCAAGGAACGGAAACCTGGCGATTCATGGATGGCGACAAGACAGTCACCATTCATCCGCAGGGACGGTTCAAGGCGGACAGCGTCATCGCACTTTCAGTCGCCGCGACACAGGGACTGGGCCTTGCCGCGCTTCCGAATTTCCTGACCGCGGACTATCTGGCTTCCGGTGAGTTGATTCCGGTGATGAGCCGCTATCCGCTCATCGAGGCAGGCATATACGTGGTACGCCCCCCGGGGCAGCATCTCCCGCGAAAAGTCCGTGTCCTCACCGAAATGCTGGTCAAGCATTTTTCGGATCGCTGTCCTCAAGGCGATTCGAAACACAATCGCGAAGTTGCGGAAGAGGAAAGTTTGGTCAGCGGGTGACGCTCGCTGCCTTGGGACAAGGACCATGTCTTTCTAGAGTCAAAGCCGGCGTTCCCCATTTGGCGACACAGATCGACAGATCCTGGGGCTACCGCATCGCGTGGTCGCACGATACGTGAGCAGCATGCAGAACGTTGCGGCAGAGGACACCAATCGCGCCATGAACAACACTCACACCATCATCACCAAAGGCGTTGCCACCGCCGCAGGCGAAGGCGAGCGGATCTGGTTCGTCGCCGATACGTTGACGCTCAAGGCGACCGCTGCGAGCACCGGTAAAAGCTTCACGGTGGTGGAGTGCCTGACCGCCCCCGGCGGCGGGCCTCCGCCGCACGTCCACACCCGCGAGGACGAATTCTGGTACGTGCTCGACGGCACCTTCGAAATCCACATCGGCGACAAGGTACACGCGGTCGGGCCCGGCGGGTTCGCCTTCGGGCCACGCGGCACGCCGCACCACTTCCGCAACACCGCAAAGACCCCGAGCCGGATCCTCCTGGCCTTCACGCCGGGTGGGATCGAGGACTTCTTCCGCGCGTCCGGTCAGCCCGCAACCAACGACGGGCCCGCGCCCGCGGTCGATGCGGCTGAAATCGCCCGCATGGCGGCGGCGGCGCCGAAGTACGGCATCGAGCGCGTCGCGCTCGACGACTAGATCAGATGCGGTTACCGGCGTCGATCGCCTGGCGTGCGACGCGGCATGTCGAGCTCTCGCTGGTCTACGCATACTTCCGACCGATAGCGCAACGCCCGGACGAGACGTGCAGTCCACGTCGGGGGCCGCACCCTTCAAGTTTCGAAACAAAATCGAGACAACTGAACGGGGTCGATCGCATCGTCGCCGGCCCCTGATACCACCACCGGAATCGGTTTACGTTAACGTCACATATCGGCGTCAGCGATCTTCTTTTGCCCGGCAAGCCGCGTAGAGTACCGGGAAACTACGGAGGAAGCGATGCAGGACCGGCGCCAGATCGTGCGGGACAAGGTGATTTACGGCGGCGTCGCCGAGGCCGGCAAACACGGCACGACGATGGATTGCGTGGTGCGCGATTTCACCGACCAGGGCGCCCGCATCGAGATCGATCGCGGCGCCCGGCTGCCCGAGCAGGTGAACCTTGCCGTGGCGCGCAAGGGCCGGTCCTATCTCGCAGAGGTCATCTGGCGGCAGGCCAACATGGTCGGACTGGCCTTTCGCACCATGTTCACCGAGCCGCCCGAAAGCGATCTCGACGCCCGGCTGCGCCGGAGCGAAAAGAAGAAGCGCGAACTGCAGCGGCGCATCAAGCAGCTTCTCGGCGAGGGCTGAGCCCGCGCTCCGGTTCGGCGCAGCGGCCACACGGCCATTTTTTTGTCCACCGGTGACAAGCTACCCCTTGCTCTCCCGTTTCAGTTGCGATTGATTGGCCCTCAGGGGCTTGGGGAAGAGTAGATGCGTATTTTGGGGGTTTTGGCCGCCTGTGCCATGCTGGGCGGTTGCGCGTCGGTCGCGCGTGGTACGACGGAAACGATCAGCGTTGAATCGACGCCGCCGGGCGCCGAAGCGATCATCTCCGGACTGGATAATCCGATGACGTGCGTGACGCCTTGCGCTGTCGTGGCCAAGCGCAACGCCGATATTTCCGTCACCGTCCAGAAGACCGGTTATGAGCCGCAGGTCGTGCAGTTGATCAAGGAAATTCCGCCCGCGGGCGCTGCCGGCTTCGCCGGCAACGTGTTGCTCGGGGGGCTGGTCGGCATGGGCGTCGACGCCGTCACCGGCGCTGCGACCGACCACAAGCCGAATCCCGTGATCGTGACGCTGCAGCCGCGGGCTCTTGCGTCGCCGCCGCCACCCAGAAGGCCAAGGCCGGCAGCGCCGCCCCGAACCGGAACGTAACGCTGCTTTCTGTCATAGCTGTCTTGCGAGACCGGCAGCGTCGGCCAAGCCGACTCCGTTGATATGCCTCAACGTCTTCTGCGGACCGTTGCAATAGATTGAGCAAACGTCATTTCGGGAACCCCGATGCGCAGGTTTGCCCTGAAGGCCCTGTTTGCGGTTCTGACGCTCAATAGAACCGAGAAGAAGCGCATCGACTGGGATCGGATGGTCCTGATTTTCTCGACCTGCGTGACCGTCGGGCTGGTGACGCTGTATGCGTTCGGGAAAGCGACATCGCGCTGGTAGTTCACAAGCTCCTTCGAGCAGGATGGAATGTTCGGATGGTCATCCTGCCCCATGGTCTCGTTTGGGCATGATCGTCCGCGCCAACGCCATGGCGTTGCCGCGAGGACGGCCGCTTCGCACTTTCCAACTCACGCTCCGGCTTTCACAAAAACCAGATGCGGTCCAGGCAGAGGCGTCAGAGTTTCGTCATGAATAGATCCTGTCTCGCATTGCTGTTGGTTTGTGCGCTCAGCGGGCCAGCCAGTGCACTCGATCGCGAGCAGCAGCACGGCAGGAAACTGCTCGACAGGCTTTGCGCGCGGTGTCACGCCGTCGGTGAGACGGGGCGAAGCCCCCACATCGACGCACCAGCGTTCCGCCACTTCGGCGACGGAAAGCTTTATGACGAGGATTTTTCACAAAGATTGCAGAACGGCCTGTCGACCATTCATCCGGATATGCCCACATTCCGGTTCAGTCGGAGCGATGCTGAGGCTGCGGTCAATTACCTCAGGGCAATTCAGGAGCGAAGCAAGCCGAAATGATCTAAAAGTCGTGAAATCAGGCACCTCGTGACCAATTCGCAATGTGCGGCCGGCCGGGGACAGCGATTTGACTTCGGACTCACCGCAAGTTTTACTCCCGCCGGTTTTGCGTTCGTCGCGCGGGCGCGGGTTCCAGCGATTGTCGGTTCCAGAGTTTTTTTTGCGAAGACCAAGCGAGTTCGGGATGGGTGATTACTTCAGACGTCAGCTGACCGACTACGTGGAATATCATCGCGATCCACGCAATGGCCTCATGCATGTGTTCGGGATCATCTCCTTGTTCCTGGCGGCGGTTCTGCCGCTCAGCCAGTGGCCCGTTCCCGCGTTCGGCGCGCCGATCACCGCAGCGACCATCATGGTCGTGCCAGTCTTGATTTACTGGCTGGCGCTCGATGCTGCCATTGGAACCGGAATCCTCCTCGCAGCGGTCGTCCTGCTCGCCACCGCGGCCATGATCGTGAGTGTCGCAGGCGCCCTCCTGGTATGGTCGATGACGGCCGCCCTGATCGTGATGGGCGTGGCCTTCCAGGTCGTTGGACACCGGGTGTTCGAACGCCGGCAGCCCGCGCTGATGGACAATCCGGCGCACTTGTTGCTCGGGCCGATGTTCGTGATGGCGAAATTATTCATTGCCTTCGGCTTCCGGCCGGATCTGGCGCGAATTCTCGCGCCAGCCCCGCAGCAAGCGCTTCGCAGTTCCGCCGCCGACCCCGGAGAGCGACAGGGCAAACCGCTTCCGCATTCATGACCAGGATACTTGTTACGGGTGGCAGCGGCTTCATCGGGAAGCACCTGGTGGCAAGCCTCGCCGACCTGGGCCACGAGGTACGAAGTCTCGATCCTCGGCCTCCCGCCGACAGTCCGCCGCACGTCGAACATGTCGCAGGCTCGGTGCTCGACACCAACCTCGTGAACGAATGCCTGCGTGATGTCGATCAGGTCTATCATCTCGCCGGATTGCCCGGCATGTGGATGCAGAAAAAGGATGATTTCGACGCCGTCAATTTCCGCGGCACCGAGATTGTCCTCGCAGCGGCGCGCAAGCGAGGCGTCGCACGCTTCCTGCATTGCTCGACCGAATCGATTCTCTTCCCGTCGTCGCGCGGGGCCGTTCCGGGGCTGGACGCCCCGCCGGCCGACGAAATGCCGGGCCGGTATACCCGCTCGAAACGACTGGCAGAACAACTCGCGATGCAGGCCGCGGCATCAGGTTTTCCGGTGGTCGTCGGCACGCCGACGATGCCGATCGGCCCTCACGACCACAATCTCACGCCACCGACGGCGATGCTGCGGCATTTCCTCAACAAGAGGATTCGCCTCTATCTCGATTTCATCGTCAATCTCGTCGATGTCCGCGATGTCGCGTCCGGACTCGTCCTCGTGATGGAGCGAGGACAGCCTGGCCATCGCTACATTCTGGGTGGCGAGAGCATTCCGCTGAAACAGATCCTGCAAACCGTGTCGGAGATCAGCGGTCGCCGCAGTCTCCACATTGCGGTTCCAGGGACGATCGCGGGAAAGGCTGCCGCCGTGCTGGAATTCATCGCCGATCACGTGACGGGCCGACCTCCATCAGGTACCGAAGAGGGCGTCAGGATCGCGCTGCGGGCGACAGCGCTGTCGAGCGAAAAGGCAAGAAGCGAACTCGGCTACGCGCCACGCCCCATTGAACCCGCCTTGCGGGAGACCATTGCCTACCTTCTCGAGACCTTTGGCCCTCGGAAACGGCTGTAATCCCGGATATCCATTCCGTTCCCTGCGACCTGGCCATTTGCCGCGGCAACGCAATCAGGATAATAGTTGAACCATGTCCTACGATACAATTTTCGCGTTCTTCTGGAGTGGCTGGACGGCCACATGGCCCACGCAGCTGATCGCGCTGATCTGGGTCGCATGGCTTCTGAGCTGGGCCGCGGGTTCATTCTTTTCCGCGCGAACGGAGAAGCACGTCAGGACCTGGGACTCGCGGGCTTATCGCATTCCTATTCTCATCGGCGCGGTGCTGCTAACGCCGTGGACCGCGCGGATCCTGGGCGAACAACCGCTTTACCGCTTCGGCAGCACCGGCATCTACGTCCTTGCAGCCCTGACCCTGGCCGGCACTTTGTTTACCTGGTGGGCACGCATCCATCTCGGACGTTTCTGGTCGAACGCGATCACCCGCAAGGAAGGCCATCGCGTCATAGATACCGGCCCTTACGGACTGGTTCGTCACCCGATCTATACCGGGCTGATCGCTGCGATGCTGGCGACGGGCCTGGCGGTGGCGACTGTCACCGCGATGCTTGGGGTGTTCTGTATCGCCTTCGGCCTCTGGCAGAAGGCCCGCATGGAAGAAGGTTTTCTAAAGGACGAACTCGGCGCGGACGCCTATGAACCCTATTGCCGCCGGGTTCCGATGTTGGTTCCGTTCCTGCCGCAAAACTAACCCCTGATCCGATCGGCTTGAACGGATTTTTCGGCGATCATGCGCAAGCAGCCGTCCAGCGAAACCCTGACCAGAACGTAATCCGGGGTGAATGGCACCATCTTGGAGGCGTCATTCAGCGACGCAATGACGTCGACCCGGACATAGCGGTCAGCGGCAACAGATGCCGCGGAATGATGATGCGCTCACCCTGCAACAACCGCGCCTTGTCCGCTCTCCTGTTGATCTGCGTCAGCGACCAGAGCGGCACATGGAAAAACTGAGCAATGTTCTGCAAGGTGTCGTCCTGACGCATCACCATTGCCGTACCGCTGTCCCACAATTCGATCGCGGTGTTCGGAGGAACCACATAGCGCAGCGGCACCGGTTCGCCGTCGCCTTTGGACGGCGTCGTCGCGAGCTGGACGATCTTGGCAATCAATTGCTGATGCACGTCGTCCATCTTGTCGATCGTGATGTGCGAGACTTCATCGTGCGCCGAAAGGTCGAAGCTCGCATAGTGCCCGCGATAGCCCGGCTGTGCTTTGACGTCGCCGCCTCCCAGAACATCTTTCGACAGGAAGATGTTGATGAAGCGCTCGACGTTGAGCGGCACGTCGGGCGTGACGTGGGCCGGATCGATCGTCACCACGAGACTGACCGGGATGTTTTCGGCCCCCAGCATCTGCGAGAAAATGATGGAACAATACCCGCCCATTGAATGCCCGATCAGGATGATCGGCGCGGGATTCTCGCGGTAGACCGTGATCGCTCGCGCGGCGACCAGCCGGCAAATCGTGAACTCGTTGACGTCGGCGTCGATGCCGGCCTGCTGGAGTTCCTTGGTCAGGCGATCCATGCCACGCGAAAAGATCGGCCCGAGTGCGCCGCGAAACAAGTAGGCGCGCCCGCGCGGCTCTGGAGCCGGCTGTACGCTGTCAGGCAAGGCTGCGACCGCCTCGCCGGTCGCAGCGATGGTGCCCGCCTTCACCGGCTCGGTCACGCCGCACGGCAGCAGGCAGATCGCAACCAGCGCTCCCAACACAACGGCCACGACTTTCGAATTGACCATGTGCTTCCTGCTTGCGGACCTAGAACCGTGAGCGCGGAACGAATCCGCCTACAACGCCCTTCACTCGCATTCCAAAGCCGCTGCCGATCGGACGTCCGATCTCATCCATCGCATTCTGGACACCGGCCGAGTCGGTCAGTCGGGACGAATGAGTTCCACCCGCCCCAGTGCCATTTGGGCCCCGGAATGGGTGAAATTTGAGGCGCATATCGCACTATGGCGCGCGCGCCTGACACGAACGTGCCGTGCCAGTCCAACTCACTGTTATCTGATTCCGACGTGGCCGTCCGGGTCGGCGCTAGTTGCGCTCGGCACCACCCGGGTTCTGCCCGGCCGCAATCGCTCCCTGCGACCGCCTCAGCGCGGAGCTCTCCGTCGCCCGGTTGAACACCACAGCGTCGATCGCGCCGATCACCTTCTGCTGCATGATCTGGTTCTTCTCGATGGTGAGATGCCCGACGCCGGGAACATTCTCGACGTTGACGTTTTCCAGCGCCCCCTGGAACCGGTTGCCCTTGGCGACGGGCGTGCCCGCGCCGTTGGCAACATAGAAATTGATGTATTTGCCGACGCGGCCGTTGAGGCTGGTGCGAAACACCGAATCAAGGCCAATCGCCAGTTTGACGGGCGTTCCGAGTTCGTTCAGGCGGGCCACCATATCCGGCAGCGCGGTCGCGCCCGAGGAGTGACCAACCAGAACGATGGTCTTGATCCGGCCACTGCGGTATTCGGCTGCCGCCTCGTTGGCGAGCGATGACCAGGACACGAAGTTTGCGATGGTTACCGGGATTCCCTGCGCCCGCAGTTTTTCGGCGATGTCATCCAGGCCCAGCGAGAAAATATTGAGCACGCCGCGGAGGAGATAGACGTGAGCGCTCGACGCGGCCGCCGCACTGGTCGCCGCGTTCATGGGAGCGGCGGCGAGAGGACTCGAGATCAGCGACAACGCCACGATGGCGGCGCGCGCGAAACGCCGTGACGGGATTCGGACCGAATATGCTCGGGAAGACAGGAACCAGTATGGCCTCATTGAGCCCTCTCGAAACCTTCAGAGCACGATCAGGACCGGTCGGTCCCGCCAGCGCAAAAATGCGAATCAGCCGTTGCCTCACGACAAGCACGAAGACGCACCGCGCGGAGATCATCTCAGCCAAATAGATAAGACCACGTCCCATTCAAATTGAGCCGGACCTCGGATCGTTGGGTTCAAAGTACCCTTCCGAAGCGGATATCCGCAACCGCAGAGGCATATCTGGCACTCTTATTCAACAATTCGTCTCTCTACCGCAACACCTCGGCGATCGCTGGCGCGATCTGCCCCCCATTCGCAGGGCGCGGAGCGAGGCTCACATTGCCGCTCAGGTCGACGAGGCGATCACAATCGTCGACGTCACGCCCGCCGCCGAGATCCTCGGGACAAGAAAAAGCCGGCGGTCTTGCGACACGCCGGCCATTCGATGGGCTGTCCACAACCAATCAAACCTTGACCAGCGGACCTTTCGGTGCGGGCCCTTTCGGGCCACCACCCGGACCGCCCGGCTTCGGCTTGCGCTTGCGGGCGCCGGGCAGTTTCTCGGGCTTCGGCGTCACCGGACCTTCGACGAATTCGAAACCGATCTTCTCGGCCTCCGCATTCGCTTCGTCCGTGACCAGCACCACGCGGACGTGACCGCCCCCCTTGAGCCTGCCGAACAGCACTTCATCGGCCAGCGGCTTCTTGATGTGCTCCTGGATCACGCGGGCCATCGGCCGCGCGCCCATCTGCTCGTCATAGCCGTGCTTGATCAGCCAGGCCTTGGCGGGTTCCGAGAGTTCGATGGTGACGTCACGATCGCCGAGCTGGGCTTCGAGCTGCAGCACGAACTTCTCCACCACCATGCCGATCACGTCGACATTGAGGTGCGCGAACGAGACGATGGCGTCGAGCCGGTTGCGGAACTCCGGCGCGAACTGCCGGTTGATCGCCTCGTGATCGTCCCCTTCCCGCTTGCTGCGGGTGAAGCCGAACGCCTGACGCGCGAGATCGGCGGCGCCGGCATTCGTCGTCATGATCAGGATCACGTTGCGGAAGTTGACCTGCTTGCCGTTGTGGTCGGTGAGCCGGCCGTGATCCATGATCTGCAGCAGCACGTTGTAGAGATCGGGATGGGCCTTCTCGATCTCGTCGAGCAGCACCACGCAGTGCGGATGCTGGTCGACGCCGTCGGTCAGGAGGCCGCCCTGGTCGAAACCGACATAGCCGGGAGGCGCGCCGATCAGGCGCGACACGGTGTGCCGCTCCATATATTCGGACATGTCGAAGCGCAACAACTCGACGCCGAGCGATGCCGCAAGCTGCTTGGCAACTTCGGTCTTGCCGACGCCGGTCGGTCCCGAAAACAGGTAGCAGCCGATCGGCTTCTCCGGTTCACGCAAGCCGGCACGCGCGAGCTTGATCGAGGCTGAAAGCGACTCGATGGCCTTGTCCTGCCCGAACACGGTGCGCTTCAGGGTCTGCTCGAGATGCTTGAGCACCTCGGCATCGTCCTTGGAAACGCTCTTGGGCGGGATCCGCGCCATCGTGGCAATCGTGGTCTCGATTTCCTTGATGCCGATCGTCTTCTTGCGCTTGCTCTCGGCCACCAGCATCTGCGCCGCACCGGATTCGTCGATCACGTCGATCGCCTTGTCCGGCAGCTTGCGGTCATGGATATAGCGCGAGGAGAGCTGCACCGCGGCCTCGATCGCCTCGTTGGTATATTTCAGCCGATGATAGTCCTCGAAGTAGGGCTTCAGGCCCTTGAGGATGGCGATGGCGTCCTCGACCGTCGGCTCGTTGACGTCGATCTTCTGGAACCTGCGCACCAGCGCGCGATCCTTTTCGAAGTGCTGACGGTATTCCTTGTAGGTCGTCGAGCCCATGCAGCGAATCGTGCCCGAGGCCAGCGCCGGCTTGAGCAGGTTGGAGGCATCCATCGCGCCGCCGGACGTCGCGCCCGCGCCGATCACGGTGTGGATTTCGTCGATGAACAGGATGGCATTCGGATGCGCTTCGAGCTCCTTGAGGACCTGCTTGAGCCGTTCCTCGAAATCGCCGCGATAGCGCGTGCCGGCGAGCAGCGTGCCCATGTCCAGCGAGAACACGGTGGCGGCAGCAAGCACTTCCGGCACTTCACTTTCGACGATGCGCTTGGCTAGCCCCTCCGCGATCGCGGTCTTGCCGACGCCGGCCTCACCCACGAACAACGGATTGTTCTTTTGCCGCCGGCAGAGCACCTGGATGGCGCGGTTGATCTCGGCGTTGCGACCGATCACCGGATCGATCTTGCCGTCCCTCGCCTTCTTGTTGAGGTTGACGCAATAAGTTTCGAGCGCCTCGCCCTTCTTCTTGGAATCGTCGCTGCCCTTGGTCTCGGTTTCCTCGTCCACGCCGCGCACCGGGCGGGCTTCCGAGACGCCTGGCCGCTTGGCGATGCCGTGGCTGATGTAGTTGACGGCGTCGTAGCGCGTCATATCCTGCTCCTGCAGGAAATAGGCAGCATGGCTTTCGCGCTCGGCGAAGATCGCGATCAGCACATTGGCGCCGGTCACCTCCTCGCGTCCCGACGACTGGACGTGAATGACGGCGCGCTGAATCACGCGCTGGAAGCCTGCGGTCGGCTTAGCGTCTTCGCTCCCATCGGTGACCAGGTTCTCGAACTCGGTCTCCAGATAGTTGACGAGGCTCGCGCGCAGCTTGTCGAGGTCGACGCTGCAGGCGCGCATCACGGCGGCCGCATCCGAATCGTCGATCAGCGACAGCAGCAGATGCTCGAGCGTCGCGTATTGATGATGACGCTCGTTCGCAATCGCCAGCGCACGATGCAGGGATTGTTCTAGGCTCTGGGAAAAAGTCGGCATTCGCGTCCTCTGTGGCCCCCTGACATCATGATCGCCGTTGCCCGGTCAGGCAACAACAACCTTTGTCATATTTAGTTACCCAAGTTACGCGGCGAAAGGCCGACCCGCGACTCATGTTGGCGTTTTCCGTACGGTCTGACGTGCCCTCTGCCGCCACTGTTGATGCAAAACCCGTTCCGATTTAGGCCGATTTGACGCAAGTACGGCGTTTTCGATCCGCGCGTCCCACCAAAAATTGAACGGTAGCGCCTCCGCCCGACATGCGCGATCGGGGGGAGCCTTCATGAGGTCGCGCGGCTAGTGGCGCGGCGCGCTATTTCTTTTCCATGACGCATTGCAGTGGATGCTGGTGCTTACGCGCGAAATCCATCACCTGCGTCACCTTTGTCTCGGCGATTTCGTAAGTGAACACACCACACTCGCCGATGCCGTGGTGATGGACATGGAGCATGATCTTGGTGGCAGCTTCAACGTCCTTCTGGAAGAACTTCTCCAGCACCAGAACCACGAACTCCATCGGCGTGTAGTCGTCGTTCAGGATCAGGACGCGATAAAGATTCGGCCGTTTGGTCTTCGGTTTGACCTTGGTAATGACAGACGTCGTCGGTCCGCTCGGCGTTCCCGGACGGTTCTCGTCATTGCCCATCCGGGGCACGGACGTGGCCAGCGCGGCGGCTATCGGGGGATCAATTCTCAAGATTATCTGCGACATTGCACGAGCGTTCGGTATTCCCGCGGAGACATCGGACAGCAGCCAAGCGAATCTCTCCCGCCAAAGCCATCGCGGCGGCCAGACATAGCTTCCCAGATCGTCATTCCCAGCCAGTCGCCCCCGTCCTCTTCGATGGAAATATGGGTCAGTCCCCGCCTTCCCGCAAGCGCGCCGTGTTCCCGTACGCCGCCGGCCCGGTCCGCCCCGACGATCTCCCGGCACATTAATCAATTTGCGGCAATTTGACAAAAACTGATCAGCCTCGATTCGGCGGGTATTGACTTTTGGGGCGGCAATTCCCGCCCGGTCCGCATGTTGCGGGGCGTTTGAGCCTCTTTCTCCGATCCTGTTTACCTGCTGTTGAGGCGACGAAACTGCAATGGCGGGCGCAATCCAGCCGAAAGACCGTCATGCCCACTATCTCCCGAGGCCACTTCATCCGCTCGGTCGCATGCCGCTTCGGGGCGGCGCAAGAAGGCAATCTCGCGGCCGTCTTCGCGTTCGCGATCATCCCGGTTCTGGCCTTCATCGGCGCGGCGCTAGACTACAGCCGGGTCAATGCGGCGCGATCGTCGATGCAGGCCGCGCTGGATTCGACGGCGCTGATGCTGTCGCGCGACCTGTCGCAGAGTACCATCACGACATCCCAGGTCAGTTCCAAGGCCACAACCTATTTCACGTCGCTCTACAACAACGCGGATGTCGCCAACGTCTCCGTCACCGCCTCCTACACGCCTGGAAGCAGCAGTTCGGGTTCGACCGTGGTCGTCACCGGGGCAGGCTCTCTCCCGACTCAGTTCATGGGACTGGCCGGCGTGTCCAACATGAACTTCAGTGCCAGTTCGACATCGACCTGGGGCTCGAATTTGCTTCGCGTCGCGCTCGTGCTCGACAACACCGGATCGATGAACAGCAACAACAAGATCGGCGCGCTCCAGACCGCGGCCAAGAATCTCGTCACCCAGCTTTCAGCCCTGGCCCAGAACAATGGCGACGTCATGATTTCGGTCGTGCCGTTCGAGATCGACGTCAATGTCGGCACCTCGAACGTCAATGCGAGCTGGCTGCGCTGGGACAAGTGGGATCCATCGAACTATCCGAACTCCTCGTACCCGTACAACACCTGGTGCAGCGGCGGCTATTGGATGACGATGGCGCAATGCCAGGGCCATGGCTATACTTGGAACCACACGGTCGGCACACCAAGCCACTCGCAATGGAACGGCTGCGTGACCGATCGCGACCAGAGCTATGACGTGCTTGCGACGGCGCCCACCGGCACGTCGACCTATTTCATTGCCGATCAGGATCAGTCCTGCCCGGTGGCCGCGATCCTGCCGCTGACCTATAATTGGACCAACGTCAACGCCACCATCAACGCCATGTCACCCGGCGGGGCCACCAATCAAACGGTGGGATTGCAATGGGGCTGGCTTTCCCTGCTGCAACAGGATCCGCTCAACGCTCCCGCGGAGGCGACAGGCACCGGCTATCAGCACATCATCATCCTCTTTACCGACGGCCTGAACACCGGCGACCGCTGGTACGGCGACTTTGGCAGCCAGAGTTCGCAAGTCGACACACGGATGAGGACGCTGTGCGACAATATCAAGGCGGGCGGCGTGACGATCTATACCGTGCAGATTGACACTGACGGCGCAGGCCAGTCGGCGGTTCTGCCCTATTGCGCCACCGGAACGTCGAACTTCTTCATGCTGACCCAACCAAGCCAGATCTCGACGGCATTTTCACAGATCGGAACGCAAATCGCGAAGCTGCGCGTCGCGAGGTGACCCGCTCGGTCGTTGGAAGAGACCCTTTGACCACGCAAAAGCCCGGCCATTTGGCCGGGCTTTTTAGATCGAGACTTTCAATTCTCACATTCGCAGGATTGCCTGGGGATGCGAATGTAAAGGCCGTTATGCCTAGTTCGCGGTCGGCGAGAACTTTGCAACCAGCCCTTCCATCGGCTTGACCGCCTGCTTGGCGAGATCACCATAAAGGCCGGCGATCTTCTGCGAATCGGCGATGAAGGTCTCGTAGGCTGCGCGAGCGAATTCAGTCTGCGCTTCCATGACCTTGTCCAGCGACTTCATGCCGGAGAGCTTCTCGACGAAGGCCTTGGTGTCTTCGAAGGACTTCTTGCCGTAATCGCCATAGGCTGTTGCGATCGCCTGAAGACCGTTCTGCACGGTGGCGGCGGTGCTCGCGACTTGCTCGAAGTGCTCTTTGCCGTAATTCTGAATGTCTTCGACCTTGAACATTTATGGATTTCCTTTTCCCAGACTGTGCGTTGCCAGCGAACTCCGGCTCCCTGACGCAACGCAGCACATAGTGCATCGCACAATAAAAGTCAAGATAATTGTGCAATGCACAAATTACGGCAATTCGCAGGATTAAGGGGGTTGGAGAAACGCTTGCTTAAGGTTTTGGAAACTCCGGACACCTAACCTGATTCCCGGACTATCGAGCCTTCCCAAAAGCAGACAAATCCGTTTGGGAACAAAACCTTAAACAACAGATCGGCCTCAACGGGCAGCAAGGCAGGGATTTGCCGGGATTGCATGTTGGAGCAGGAGATGATCAACGGAAGTGAGCGGCACAATTTCGCCTCACGAACCAGCGATCAAGTCAGAAACTGGGACGGGGATTTCATGTTTCGCAAAAGCTTGGCGTCCTCGCGCTTGGTGCGGGCCGGCGTTTTCGGACTGGTTACAATCGCCGCCGCCGTCGTGACGAGCGAGGGCGCCGAGGCGCGCCGTTCCCGCCACCACCACCATCGGCACTATATCCGACACGCGCACGAGAGCTACAACCCGGCGTTCTCGTCCATCATCGTGGACGGCAATTCCGGGGCGACCTTGGCCGCGAGCAGCCCCGACGCGACCCGCCATCCCGCGTCTCTCACCAAGATCATGACGCTTTATCTCCTGTTCGAGCGCATGGATGCCGGCAGGATGAAGCTCGACACCGAAATGTCCGTTTCGGAACACGCCTCGGAACAGGCTCCAACCAAGCTCGGACTGCGGCCGGGCCAGACCATCCGCGTCGAAGACGCAATCAAGGGACTGGTCACGCGGTCCGCCAACGACGCTGCGGTGGTGATCGCCGAAACCATTGGCGGTGACGAAGACGGCTTCGCCAAGCTGATGACCCGCAAGGCACACGCGCTTGGCATGAGCCGCACCACCTATCGCAACGCATCGGGCCTTCCGGACGACGATCAGGTGACCACGGCGCGGGATCAGGCCACCCTCGGCCGGGCCATCCAGGACCGCTTCCCTCGCTATTATCGCTATTTCTCGACGCAAACGTTCAACTATCACGGACAGTCGATCCGCAATCACAATCACCTCCTCGGTCATGTCGAGGGTGTCGACGGCATCAAGACCGGCTACACGCGCGCCTCCGGTTTCAATCTCGTGACCTCGATGCGCCGCGGCAACCGGCATCTGGTCGGTGTGGTGCTGGGCGGCCGCAGCGGCAGTTCTCGCGATGCCACCATGCGCAGCCTGCTCGCGGACAATCTCGAGAAGGCGGCAACCAAACGCACCGTTGCCACCATCCATGACCGCAGCGGGTCCGAGACCGCCGATGTCGCAGAGACCGATGGCGCCTCGTCACCGACCCAGATCGCCCCGCCTCAGGGAGCCGTTCAGGTGGCGTCCGCTGATGCCGCAACGCCGACCGCGCGTTCGCCGTCTCCTCCTGCGTCTCCTGCCTCGCAGCCCCTCTCGCTCGGCCTCGCAGCCGCGGCGGCGCCGACGGGCCGGATTCGCTCGGAACCCGCGCCGCTGACGTCTGGCGTGATCCAGCCCCAGTCGATCGCCGCGATCCCCGGCTCCACCGAACCGATGAAGCCGGTCAAGGTGAAGACCCTGCAGGTCAAGGCGGGACCGATGAAACTCGCATCGACCGCGATGCCGCAAACCTCGCCTGCCGTCACAAGCTCGGTACAGTCCGCGCGGGCCGATCTCCCGGAAAACCCCAGCGACCCGGTCACGGCAAGGCTGGATGCCGACAGGGCCAATGCGGCCCGCTTGCCCGAGACGAACCGCCAGGACATGGCAAGAGAGCTGGCAAGAAGCGAACTTCCGCCGCAACCGGCCGGGCATGGCACCGGAAATGGAATTCTTGGTGTGCTGCCGGCATCCAGCCTGCCCCCGTCGGCCGTCTCGACCAGCCAGGCATCGACCAATCAGGGCTCCGTCAATCAAGCCATGGCCGCCTACGCCGAACCAGCCCCACGGGCGCAGCCGCAGGCCGCTCAGGACAACCTGGCCATCAAGCCCGTGTCCCATACCGGCTGGATCATTCAGGTCGGCGCACTCGAAAGCGAGGGCGAAGCTCAGCAGCGCATCGATACCGCGCGCAATCAGGCCCGCGGCCTGCTCAGCAAGGCGGACTCCTTCACCGAGCCGGTGGTGGCGAAAGGCGATCGCAAGCTCTATCGCGCGCGGTTCGCCGGACTGGAGCGCGATCAGGCCGAAGCGGTTTGCAAGACCCTGAAGCGCGCCGAGATTTCCTGCATCACAATGCGCAACTAGATCGCCTGATTTTACGAGACTGATGAAAGGCCCGCGCCGCAAGCGCGGGCCTTTCATCAGGCGATCCTGGAAAAGCCGCTTTTCCCTTCGCGATCAACATCGGACGCGTTTGCGCGAAGAACGATCGCGCTCAAGCGAAGAGACGATTTCAGGCGGGTCGGATTTCGGACACGAGGATTCGAAACAATTGCCTTTACCTTGATCGCGCAAACCTATCGTCAAGAATTTGCAGCTAAATCTTTCTCCAAGGGAATGGTCGACCACGCCGGGAAAACGGCGGGCGTCAGGCGGAGCAGCGGACGAAAGCTGCGCTCGGTTTGTAGCGTTTTTGCCGGAGTTAGCTGTAATGCGTACGAAGCAGAGTATCCTTGGCCTCGTTTACCCGGGCGGCGAGATACGTCGAGCCCCCCTGGTCGGGATGCAGTTTCTTCATGAGGGAACGGTGCGCTCGGGCGATGTCGTCGCGCCCCGCGCCGGGCTGCAGGCCAAGGATCTGGTAGGCCTCCTCGTCCGTCATTTTGCCACTCGCCGCCGCGCGGCGCTGCCCCCCTGCCGCATCGCCCTGCGCGTGCTGACGCCAAGCGGGAAACCTGCGGTCCAGATAGCTTTCAAGTAGCGCAACGCTTTCCGCATCGAAGCCCGAGATCATCGCCGTCAATTGCGGCAGGTCGAACTGGTCGAGCGAACGACCTGCATCCGGGCCGGCCACGATCTGGCCGGTCAGGCTGCCGCTGTCATGATCGAGCGCCATGTCCAGAAATTGCGAACGGACCCGCGAGGTCTGGCCTGCCGAGCGCTGCGCGCCGGCGCCGCCGAACATCCCTCCGATGGCGCCGAAGTTCGGCGTCCCGAACGGCGACCAGCCCAACAGGCCCGCGCCGAAGATTCCGAGCGGAATGGCAACCGCCAGTTCCCCCTTCAGACCGGTAAAGGCGGCAACCGCCAGCGCCACCACCCCGCCGCCGATCTTGACGGCGCGCGCGAGCACGGCCGGATTGGCCGCGCGAAACATCTGCAGCAGCGAATAAAGAACGATGACGGCAACGGCACCAGCAATCAGGGTCGGCATGAGGTCAATATAGGACGGTTTGCACCAAAAAGCATGCGGGAAGGCCAAGCACACGGCCCGCGGTCACGAAAAGCTCGTTGGCCTCATGGGCGGCCCACCCCGCAGAACCGGAAATCCACTTTTGCTCGAGACGCCATTTTTGCTCGAGACGCCATGGCCGGTCGTCCTGCGCGCCGAGGTCAGGGTAATGCCGAATCACTTCATTTGCCCGAGCAGCCGGGCCGCCCCGCTTTCCCGCGCTGACAGCCGCATCAGAGCCTCACGTCCCCCCACCGCGTAGGCCGCGACCGCGCGCAGCAGTTCCCGCAACTGGGCCGCAGCACCGGGGTCAAATCGACACCAGGCTCCGCCAGTCAGCCGCGCGATTTCGCGGAAGGCCTGCTCGGCGGCCACATCATGCCCCTCCTGGAACATGAAGACCGGCACCTTGAGCATGCCGAGTTCGCCCGCTCTCGCACAGAGATCGTCGACGCCCTCTTCCATGGCATCGCCGACAAACACGACGGCACGCACACCAGACGCCGTCGCTTCGCGCCGTGCCTCCGACAGGACCCTGCCGATTTGCGTGTTGCCGCCACGGCAATCGATCTTGCCCATGAGTCGGGCAAGTTGCGCGCTATCGGAAATCCAGCCCGAGGCCCGGCACTCGGCGAGGCCACGGTAATAGACGAGCCTGATGTCAAGGCTTCCGAGCGAGGCCGCCTCGCGGAACATGTCTGCCTGCAGCGCGCAAGCCATATCCCAGGTCGGCTGCCGGCTCATGGTCGCGTCGAGCGCGAAGATCAGCCGGCCCCTGGCGTCCGCCGAATGGGGTGACATGGCGCGTGCCTTGGCGACGAAGGCTGCGATGTCGTCCGTGGTCGACGCCTTGGTTTGAGGTACGGATCCGGCCTGGCCTGCCTTGGCATCCGGGGCCTCGTTGACTGATCTGGTCTTGGATGGATCGCCGGACATGGGCGCTCGCAAGTTGCCGCTGGAGGAGATTTGACGCTCGCCCCGCAGCTATCCGCAGGCTCGCGGCGCGAACGTCAAACCCGGAAAACTCCAATGACAAGTAATGTTTGCTGGTCGGAGTTCAATTCCGAGCTTCGCAAGGTGCCGTCCCAAACGGCCGCGAGTAGAGCAATCGCCCCCTCATCCACTATGGACCGATTCAAAAACCATCACCGCGCGCAAGCGTCCGGCGGGATCAATTCGTGACCGATTTGCCGGCCTGATTGGGGACCGGCACATAGGGGGCAACAGGTCCCGGATCCGCCATGACCGGATTGGCCTTGGTCGCGACCGGAGCCAGATCGCTGTCGTTATCGACCAGGAATTTGTCCAGCATCGCCTGGATCGAGGACTTCGCCTCTTCCGGACCGGTGTCACGCATGTCGTTATGCTGGAAGCCGGTCTTCACGACGGTAATTCCCGCCTCCTCGCAGATCTCCTCGCTGGGGACTACGCCCGGATCAGCTTTGAAATTTGGATCCTTGGAGCGGAACGAGAGAATCTTGAACTTGCCGTTGGTGATGAAGGGGACACGCAGATTATCGAGCGTGACGACCTTCTTGACCTCTTCCGGATACTGCTTGGCGAAATACATCGTGATGTCGCCGCCCATGGAGTGTCCGACCACGGTGAGATGGCCATAGTCCGCGTTGGGTTGAACCTTGCCCATTTGCGCGACGGCGAATTTGATATTGGCGACGCCACGCTGGATCTGCGCGAGACGCCCGACAAATGGTTCACCGACCTTGGTCACCATCGGCGGATCTGTCGGCAGGTCGTGCTGGATGCTGATGACTTCGTAGCCGCGCGCGGCGAACACGTTGGCAAGGAACGAGTACTCGGTAAACTTCACGGTATTGCCGTGATTGAGAACGGCCACCGGCAGCTTGAGCAAGCCGGCTTCGGCCTGCATCTCCCGGTCGCGGCGCACAGCGATATCGACTTCCACCAGACGATTGTCGCGAGCCGGATCATGGAACGTGATCGTCTCGTGCCGGATGGCCCATTTGCTCGCGGTGAAATAACCGAGAGTGACCAGCGCGCCGACGGAAACCAGAACCGCAATTCCACGCTTCATGTTCGTCCTCTGAGCGTAACCGAGACTGCTTCTCGGCAGGAATTTTGTCTTTAATATATGTCACAGTGCCGTGACAGAAAGGCTAAATATTGTGTATTGAGCGCCTTTTCATTGTGCGGCGCCGCAATTCTTTGGACGAGGCTCGTTAAATTAAGGTTCCAATAAACCCGCACATGCCGAGACAAACACGTCACGCCGGAATCGTTCCAGCCAGGCATATTAACGAAACGCCCCGTATGATCGACGGATCGTTAAGACGGATCGACGGTAGGAAAATACTTATTTTTCAGGCGCTGACTTTTCAGGCGCTGACGATGTCGTGCAGTTCAAGGGGCTTATCGACCTGATTGAACCACTCGGCCCGATTGGCGGCGCGGCGGCGCCCACGCTCATCCAGCGGCAGGTTGAGGCGACGCAACAGGCCGGTGACCTCTTCCCGGGCGGTGACATGGCCGAGATTAGGGCGCGTTCCGAGAGTGATTTCGTCAATGTCATCCAGCGCGGTCAAACCACGCGGAAAAAACTCCCGGTAAACCACGCGCTCGGCAAAACCATCGATCGAGCGAAAGCCGAGCCGGAACGACAATTCGTTGAGACCCTCGGCTACCAACTGCTTGTTGCGCGAACCGAGCATCGACAACCGGTTGCGCACGACGATCCAGTCCGTCGAGGCACCGTCCAGTTGACGACGCCGGCGCCGGCTATCCCGTACCATCTCCGCATAATGGCTCTCGCCAGTCACGGCGTAGGTCGCCGGGTCGACCGTTCCAAGCACGTCGAAATCCAGGAAACTGTCGTTGATCGGCGTGACCAGCGTGTCCGCCATCGAATGCGCCAGACGCATCAGGTAGCTGTCGTTCCCGGGCGTGTCGATCACGATGAAATCGAAGGTCCGCTCGACCACGCTGACGGCTTCCATGAACTGCTGAAATTCGGATCTTTCGTTCTCGGCGATCTGCATCGTCTCGCCCAGCTTGATGCAGTAATGCATCGGCAACTCGAGATTGAGACCGGTGCGACGCCCCCATGCACTGCGATTGTTGATATAGTGGGTAAAGCTCTGCTGGCGGCAATCAAGGTCGATGGTTGCGACGCGTTGACCGGCTTTCATCAAGGCAACGGCAATATGCAGCGCGGTCGTGGATTTTCCCGACCCGCCCTTCTCATTGCCCAGCACAACCACATGCGCTGAACCTGATTGACCTTGGCTCGTCTGCACCAGCATGCTTCGACCCTTTGGAATATCTTTCAGTTACGCTGTGCGCACGGTCAAGTGAAATGCGGACTCGCACACTTAATTCGATCGCAGTGTGCTTTAATCATGAATCCAAGAACCGCCGCGACGACGCGAATGCGAATCACACACGTCCTCCACAGTCATCATGAGTCACGGCACGCCTGGCGGCGCGGCATCTGATCTGATTGAGCGCGTGCCTCCATGGCCGCGCGACAATGGCGCCTGCTCCAGCCGATCGAGTCGCGATGTCTGAAATGCCACCGTCGTCCGCGCTGCGCCGTTGACGATCTCCGTACGTTAACGGGCATCTGCCGGAGGATGAACAGCGTGCCGCCGCAACTCTGCCGTGCCACGGATGAGACCGTGCGGTGGCTGCCCGCGGTGAAAATATCACAACCGCAACGACTGCGTTGCAGAACCAAATACCGGAGCAAGTTTCTCTTCGAACCCGGCCGTGCCGAGACATTGGCGCCCATCAAGTCGGCCAATCAGGAGCGATGCGGATTCCGAACGCCGCGCGCGGGTGAGCAAGACCCGGCCGATCGACGATGTCGCCTCCGGATGGAAGCAGCAGGACACGACCGAACGCCGCTTCTCGGGCTGCCCGAAACCGGCGCGGCCGTCCCGCAAACATGGCCGTCCGACGTTCGTGAAAGCGCGGACTGATACGGATCACGAATCGTGCGATGGAGCGACTATAGCAGTCCGAGATCACGCAGTTCGCGGCGCAGGGGTTCCGGCATTGCCACCACGCTTGCAGCCGCCGCCTTGCCGAGATCGGCCGGTGCGGCATCTGCATTCAAATAGCGCCAGCCCTGAAACGGCCGCATCGGCCGCGGCGATACCGCGATCACCTTGGGCTGCATCACCAGCCGGCAACGTCCGATGCCATCGCGATCCCGGAACGGCTCGATGGCGATGATCGTCTCCCTTGCCGCGATCTCACCGCGAATGACCCAGTAGAGCGAGCCGCCAGCCAGGATCTCCTCGGTCCGCTTCGGCGTCATCCGCGTGATGTGGATATGATGCTGCGGCAGGCCCTTCTTCTTCGCGGTCGCCATGCGCTCGGCCACCCACCCCTTCAGGTCCTTGATGGACTCGCAGCCGACGGCAAGCTTGAGCAGGTGAAGCGGCATGATGTCGAAGTTTGAGCCGCTTTGGTTCCATCGGAACCAGGGCCCTACCCTTTTGTATTTGAGCGACGGTGCGGAGAGCTACCCATATGGCGCGGACAGGCTATAGCCCCGGGCAGACGTTTTTGGAAAGATCATTCTCGCGCGACAGCGGGCGGCGGCGTGGCTGCCGGCGAAAGCTGGACAGGTGTCGACGCAGCTGACGTGCGCGGTGGCTTCGGTGCGGGTGGCTTCTTGGCCGCTGCGGGCGGCGGAACTCCGCCAGGCGCCGCCGCTGCCGCCGAACGCGGCGGCGGCTCCGGGTTCATGATGCTGACGGGCGGGGTCGAAGCCGCCGTCGGAAAGTCGGCATTGGTCGGCTTGCCGATCAACGGCGCTGGGCCCAACGAGGTCGCCTGCCCCTGCCCTAATGTTGTTGTCGGCGCCGGCGCAATCGCCGGTGCCTGCCCCAGAACTGCGGCCGCAGGGCCCGCCGTTGTCGCTGCCGTTGTCGCTGCCGTCGGCGCAGCCGTGATCCACGACACGGCGTAGCGGGCAACCACACCGTCAAAGGCACGGCCCTCCATGTTGGCGATGACCTGCCGTCGATTACTGAACAGGCGGAAGGCCGGGCAGTCCGTTGGCGTGCAGCGGTAATTCTCCGCCAGCACCTGGGCGACAAGCCCATACCGGTCGCGCTCCACGGCCCGGCGCAGCGCAGCCAGTTCCGCAGTCATATTCTTGTTGGCGGAGGCAACGTCGCCATAGGTCGTCAAACGTTCGAGTTGCGAGGCCGCATAACTGACCGCAGCCGCGACAGTATCCGCCGAACCAAACAACGCCTTCTCGCAGGCCGACAGCACGGTATCTCCTGCAAGATCGTCGAGGCATGCCAGGGCCGGCAGCGAGGAGCCCATTGCTGAGGCGGACCTGATCTCCGCGGAGGGGGCCCGTGCCGCCGGTGCATTTCCGCCGATCGTTGCCACCACCGCAACGCCCACGGCGAGCAAGGTGGTGATCGTCAGCGCGGTGTTGGCAGCCGATCTGTCGGCACGCAGCAGCGTGATCGGGACGATAAGCCCAAAGAATCCGGCGGCTACCCACATCAAAAGGTCCGGCGAGCGCCAGACTTGATCGAGCGATGTAGCCCATGCCCAGTTCACGCGATCGTCCCTTCACGCCGCTTCAAGCGCACACTCAGCAAGACTGGATGCCATGTTGCGGCATCCACCCTACGCGCAATGGTGCTGCAATCCGGGCCTTTTGACGGCGGCAAACAGGTTCCGCATCGCCAGGGCTCGCTCGCAAGCGCCGAAGTCCGGTGTATCAACATTCGCCAAGCTGCCATCCCGCGGCTTTGCGACGCGATTGTCAAATCCAAAACTCCACTAACGAAAGCGTGATCTTCCGGAAACCCGGTTCCCGCAATCGGGATCGCGCTCCAGAAACGAATGGCTGGCAGTCCTACAACCGCAAACCATTGCAAAGCGGCGGCCAGAACGGACGCACATATCAGAATTCGATCGCCGATGAAGCTGATAGCCGATTCGGTCAAAATCGAGTCGCGATCTCATTTCTCTTGTCAGGCATGAACTCGCTTCGCGGGACTCAAACAGCAAAGCGATGGGATCACGATCCCGGATCACGATCTAGGACATCGCAAGCTGGCTTTCCCTGGCAACTCGTTCGAAGGCTTCGGTCGAGCTTTTGATCCGGTATTGACAGTCGTCGCCATCCGTCGGAAGCAGACGAATGATTTCATAGGTACCGGTTGCAGCAGGACGCGAGACATTGCTCGCGGTGAAATAGACCGTCGTTCCTATCGGGAATCTGTGCTTCAACGCCCTCTCCGTCACGCCAATGTCCGGCTGCACGCCACGGTCCCCGCTGCGTCCACCGGCCCAAATTCACAGAAATTTCATAGCACGCGGCGTTCAAACCTGGCCAGCCACCGCCGGACATGGCAAACGCGCGAATCCTACAATCTTTTCAGTAAGATGGTGATAGGTGACCGGGATCCGGCCCGACCACCCGAGTGATTCGGAACCGGTTTTCCCGACGTGCTAAGCCGTATGCGGGAGTTTGCCATCGGGGCTGGCGTGGTCGACGGCCACGGGCAGCTGGTGAGCCAACACCTCGGACAACTGGTCGATCGGGATGTTATATTTCGCGGCCAGTTGCCTGACCGTGTCATTGCCCAGAACCTGCCGCAATTGATCCGCCGTGATCGGCAGGTTCTGACCATTCCCGATCCATGACTTGACCTGCTCGCCCAAGCCCGCCTGCTCAAGCTTGGCGACGATTGCGCTCAATCCGCCCTGGCTGCCGGTCCCCATGACTTCGCCGAGAACAGCCGGGAGGACGGCGGCACCAAGCTGGCTGAGCGCGCTTTTGAACGCCGGTGAATTTTCCAGTGAATCGAAAATTCCCATGGCGATTTACTCCTCGCATGCGCAGACCCGCCGGAAGATTCAGACCGCTTTAGCGGGCGGACGTCAAGTCGCGGGCCACGCGATCATGGGCCACGCGATCGGGTCTTTTCAGATGTCAGAGCGCCTCCAGCCGTTCGATCAGCAGGGTCTCGGCAAGCCCCGCCTCGGTCCACTCGGCGAAGGCGGGCAAGGCCATCATTGTCTGCATGTAGGCCTGCGCCTTCGGCGCCACGGGAATATCGTAGGTGCGGAAGCGATGCACCACGGGCGCAAACATGGCGTCCGCCGCGCCAAAGGTTCCGAACAGAAAGGGGCCCCGCTCCCCGTACCGCTCCCGGCACTCGATCCAGATCTCCTGGATGCGTGCAACATTGGCCTGCGCATCCTGCGACAGCGCGACGGCGCGGATCGGCCGGTGCAGATTCATCCCGCATTCGTTGCGCAGCGAAACAAAACCCGAATGCATCTCGGCGGAGATGGCACGCGCATGTGCGCGCTCGGCGCGATCGTCCGGCCAGAGCCGGGCATCCGGGAAACGCTCAGCCAGATATTCGATGATGGCGAGCGAATCCCAGACCGTCACGTCGCCGTCGATCAGGGCCGGCACCTTGCCCGATGCGGAGAAGCTCAGGATGCGCTCCTTGTCGGCCACGTTACCAGTATAGAGGGGAATGAAGATTTCCTCGAAGGCGATGCCATTGGCACGCAGGGCGAGCCACGGCCGCATCGACCAGGACGAATAGTTCTTGTTACCGATCACGAGTTTCAGCGTCATCCCGAATCAACCTCTTTGGGCTACATCGCGTGATTCTGGACCCTGGAGGTCTCACGCGCGACTTGCCGGCAATTGTCGCGAGACCGCATGCATGGCAGCATCGGTCGTGAATGAGGATTACAGCATGGGCGCATATCTCGTCGACATCCTCGCGGTTGCCTTTTTCGCAATCGAATGGGCGGTCTACGCTGTCACGCTGGAGCATACGGCCTATGGGCGCGACAGCCTGTCCGCGCGGATGCATGTCTACCGCGAGGTCTGGATCAGGCGCCTGCTCGATCGCGAGGCACGGATGGTCGACATGCAGATCATGTCATCGCTGCAGAACGGCACGGCGTTTTTTGCCTCGACCAGCCTGCTTGCGATCGGCGGGGCGCTGGCCATGCTGCATGCGACCAACGATGCCCTGACCATTCTCAGCAAACTGCCGATCGACCTCAGCCCGTCACCGGCGCTCTGGGAGACCAAATGCGTCGGACTGATCCTGATCTTCGTCTACGTCTTCTTCAAATTCGCATGGTCCTACCGGCTCTTCAACTATGTCGCGATCCTGTACGGCGCGATGCCGCCCGCCGCGGAGCGCCACAGCCTGGAGGCGGAAGCCCATGTGACCCGCACAACGCGCTTGTTCGAGGCGGCCGGCCGCCATTTCAACCGCGGTCAGCGCGCCTTCTTTTTCGCGCTCGGCTATCTCGGCTGGTTCGTCAGCCCCTGGGTTCTGTTCGTCACCACCGGCGCGGTCGTGATCGTCATCTGGCGCCGACAGTTCGCCTCCAGTGCCTGGCGCGCGATGGGCAGCTAGGAATTGGTCAGCCGGCGAAATCCTGCGGGGTGAAGGTGAGATCGATGACCTTCCATTCGCCGTAACGGTCCTTCGGCAGCATCATGTAGGGCTGGCATGCCTGCAAGGCGCGGATTGCACCTTGCATCAGTATCGGCCCCTTCGCCGATGCGCTGGCCTCGATCAGGATCGGCTCGGCGGCCAGCGTGCCGTCGGGCGCCATGAGCGAGCGCAACTTGATCATGACCTTGTCGGACGGCGCGATCTCGGCCGGCAACCTGGAACAGGTCCGAAGCTGCCGTCGGAACTCGGCGATCAGGCTGGAGTCGACGTTGGACGCGGTCGAGGCGGTCGCGTCAACGCCATCACCGGGCCTGTTTCCGGCCGATGTCGGCGCCGGCAGCTCTGCGGGCAGGCCGAGCATCACGTGATATTTGACCGTAATGTCCGGCTCGGGCGGCGCATAGCCGGGCGATGCGGGCGCGGTTGGCGCGGCGGGCGGAGGCGGTTGGGCCTGCGGCTGCGCGGCGGGCTGCTTGGTGGGCTCCTTGGGCGCGGGACGTGACGCCTGCCGTTGCTGCTGTGGCTGTGGCTGTGCGGGCGGCGCCTCGGGCGCCTGCGGCGTCGGCAGTTGCACAGTCGCCGGCGTCTTAGGCAGCGCCTCGGACAGATCGGGCGGCTTCGGCGTCGGCTCCGGCTTGTTCTCGACCTCGGCCGGTGTCACGAGATCGATGGCGATTGTTTCGCTCGGCACCGCGCTGAACGGGTACACCTCGCTGTAAAGAATCAGCAACGCCACGATCGACAGATGCGCGACCAGCGATGCGACGATGTCCGAGCGTATGAACTGCCGCGGTTCCATCATGCTTCATCAAACGTGCGGGCGGACGCAATGGACTTCAGGCACCAGAATAGCCGGCTGCGCGGCGACCTCAATCCCATTTCGGCGCGAAAGCGTAATCGGTCAGACGACCGGCTTCGCTGTGCAATCGGGATATCACGCGCATCTCCTCGTCGCTCAGGCTGAAATCGAAAATATCGATGTTTTCCGATAGCCGCTCGATTTTCGAGGTGCGCGGGATGGCCGCGACGTTCTGCTGCACCAGCCAGCGCAGGCAGATTTGGGCCGGGGTCTTGCGGTGCGTGCGGCCGATCCGAATCAAGGTTTCGTCGGACTTGATCCGGCCCTTGGCGATTGGACTGTGGGCGACCAGCGCCATGCCATGGCGCGTACAGGCGTCCCTCACCTTGGTCTGGTCGAGATAGGGATGATATTCGACCTGGTCGCAGACCAGAGGATCCGGACAGAGCGCCACAGCCTCTTCGATCAAGGCCACGGTGAAATTCGACACGCCGATATGCCGGGTCAGACCAAGTTTCTTGGCATGGGCCAGCGCCCCCAGCGTTTCCTCGAGCGGGACATGGGCATTCGGCCAGTGCAGAAGCAGAAGGTCGACATCGGGAAGGCGAAGCCGCACCAGGCTCTCCTTGGCCGAACGCACCAGATCGTTCGGCGCGAAATGGGTGGTCCAGATCTTGGTGGTGAGGAAGACCTCGTCCCGCCTGACGCCAGACGCGCGCAATCCCTCCCCGATTTCACGCTCGTTCTCGTAGACTTGGGCGGTATCGAGGTGACGATAGCCGAGTTTGAGCGCCTGTTCGACGATACGCGCGCAGGCGCGCCCGCGCAGCTCCCAGGTACCGAGCCCGATTGCCGGAATTCGTGCGCCATGGGCTTCGACGAATCGCATGTCGGATCCTTCACCGAACCAACGGTATTATGTCCCGACCGCAAGGCGATGCCAACCGGACGAAAACCCTTGTCGGCCGCCGACTGCGTTTAGGCTTAAGCCTTCGCCAACGCATCGAAAACGGTATCCGGAGCGTGCGCAATGACCGCGAGCAGCGCCCGCGCCGGTCCGCGCGGGGCGCGCTTGCCCTGCTCCCAGTTGCGGATGGTCTCGACGGGGACGCCGAGCTTGGCCGCGAACTGCTGCTGCGTGAGATGGGCGCGGCGGCGAAGGTCCCGCACCGTCGGCGGGCTGGCCGTTTCCGCCACAGCGAAAGCGGCGGGCTGCAGAGGGAATTCCTGCCCGTCCCGCAATTCGACGATCCGTCCATCCGCTTTGAGCCGCAGGCGCTGCATGATCTGTTCCTTGCGGAGCGATCATCCTCGATGCGCGTTAAGGTCCGATTAACGATAAGGTCGCATTTGCGACCAAAGAGAAATGTCCGAAAAAAGTCCTGAAAACAACCGTCTAGCTAGCCTATTTCAACCCGAACCAGAGCGTCGCGATGCCGAGAAAGGAAAAGAATCCGACCACGTCGGTGATCGTCGTGACGAATGTGCCGGATGCCACCGCCGGGTCCGCGTGGACGCGATCCAGCACCATCGGTATCAAAATGCCGCCCAGCGCGCCGGCGACGAGGTTGCAGATGATCGCAAGCCCGATCACCACACCCAGCGCCGGGATCTGGAACCAGGCGACTGCCGCAATGCCCGTGATGACGGCGAAGGCAATGCCGTTGACGAGGCCGACCAGCCCCTCCCGCAGCACCACGCGAAAGGCATTCTTGGCGCCGAGTTGGCGGGTGGCGAGGGCGCGCACCGCGACCGTCATGGTCTGGGTCGCGGCATTGCCACCCTGGCTCGCCACGATCGGCGCCAGCACCGCCAGCGCCACCATCTTTTCGAGCTGGCCCTCGAACAGGCCGAGCACGGAGGAGGCGAGGAAGGCAGTCGCCAGATTGACCAAAAGCCAGTTGAAGCGGCCCTTGGCGATGGTCCAGACACTGTCGGACAGCTCTTCGTCCGAGGGAATGCCGCCGAGTGCCTTGATCTCTTCGTCGGCTTCCTCCTCGATGACGTCGACGACGTCGTCGACGGTTATGACGCCAACCAGGCGATGATCGGAATCGAGCACCGGAGCGGCGACGAGATTGTATTTGCCGAACAGCCGCGCCACCTCTTCCTGCGCGTCGGTCACGGCGATGCGGCGGCGGTCGTCATCGATCAGTTCGGAGAGCGGCACCGGCCGACGCGAGCGCAGCAAGGCGTCGAGCGACACCGCCCCCTGCCAGCGCTTGTCCTTGTCGACCGCATAGATTTCGTAGAAGCGGTCCGGCAGGCTCGGCGTCTCGCGCATGTAGTCGATCGCCTGCCCCACCGTCCAGCCAAGCGGCACCGCGATGAATTCGGTCTGCATCCGCCGCCCGGCGGAATTTTCCGGATAATCGAGGCTGCGCTCGAGCACGTCGCGTTCCGACGGCGGCAGCTTGTCGAGGATTTCCTCCTGCTCCTTCTGGTCGAGCGACTCCAGGATCTCGACCGCGTCGTCCGATTCGAGCTCCCGGACGCCCTCCGCGACCGTCTCCGGTTCGAGCTCCTCGAGGATTTCCTCGCGAACGGTTTCATCAACCTCGTTCAACGCCGAGAAGTTGAAATCGGTGCCCGTGAGTTCCACGAGCCGCACCCGGTCATCGGCTGCGAGCGCCCCGATCAGGTCGCCGAGATCGGCCTCGTGCAGTTCGGCCACCACGGCGCGCAGGACGCCGGTATCCTCGGCCGCGATTGCGCGCGACATCTCCTCGACGAATTCATGGCGGATATCGCCGGTATCATCGCGCATCGGAGATCGATCGAGCGCCGTTGCCTCGACGGGCGATGCCTCGGCCAGTTCGGCGACGTCGGTTGGTTCGGTCATGACGCGCCTCTCGGGTTTGACAGCAAGGTTCAAATCGTGCCCAGTTTCCGGAGGTCGCAGGGCGCTACGTCACGCGGGACTTCGGATCGGCGGCCATAATCTCGCGCAGGCATTACCGAATAGGCAACGTCACACGCAATGAGAAATATACGGAAGCAAAAACCGATCTCCGCGCCGGGTCTGGCGCTCGCGATCTTGCTCGCCTCGATCGCCGCGGCGCAGGCATCGGACCAGCAAGCCTCCGACTGTCCGCGCAAGGGAGTGCTCGGCACCGCGCGCGTCCTTGCCGTCGATCCCGCCGACTACCCCCGCGTGGGCCTGAAGAGCTTTCCACAGTCGCTGCCGCTCAGGGATCACGAGGTCGTGCTGACCTTCGACGACGGACCTTCGTCGCCGAACACGCGCAAGGTGCTTGCGGCGCTGGAGAAGGAATGCGTGCGCGCGACGTTCTTCCTCATCGGCAAGTCGGCGTCTGAACATCCGGAGCTGGTGCAGCGCATTGCGGCCGGCGGGCACACCATCGGCCATCACACCTGGTCGCATCCCAGCTTGAAGCGGATCAAAGCGAGCGAGACGACCGAGGAAATCGACCACGGGATTGCCGCCAACGAGATGGCGCTCCATGGCGCCGCGATCACGACCCCCTCCACGCCGTTCTTCCGCTTCCCCTACTTCGATTCCACGCCCGCCATCCTCGACCTGTTGCAAGCACGCGGAATCGCGGTATTCGGCGCCGACCTCTGGGCCAGCGACTGGATGCCGATGAGGCCGCAGCGGCAACTGAAACTTCTGATCGAGCGCCTTAGAATTGCTCGCAAAGGCATCATACTGCTGCACGACCCCAGGGCCCAGACCGCCGCCATGTTGCCGGCTTTTCTGCGTTATCTGCGGGACAACGACTACAGCGTGGTGCACCTCGTTCCGCGCTCACCGTCCTTCGCTTCTGGCGAGGGGCCATGAAACATCTGTGGAACCGTGCGTGTTAAGGCTGCATTCATGGCGCGATCGGTATTCAGTAGGGTTTCTCGGGAGTTTCGCGAAATTCGTGAATGTCACGGCGGGTTCCGGAGCAAACGCCAAACAAGCAAGCCGGCGTTTGACCAGGTTGGATGGAAGGGAAATGCGCGGTGACCATGGTTGGTAAGCGTAGCGTTCGGATCGGATCGTGGATCGCATTGAGCCTTGGAGTTCTGGTTGGTGTGGCCGCCCATGGCGCGTCGGCCGCCGAGTGCCCGGACCATCCCGACGCGCTCGGCACCTCGCGAACCCTCGTGGTCGATCCACGCGAGCACCCGCGGGTCGGCGCGATGCAGTATTCGGAGAGCCTGCCGCTGCGCGACCATGAGGTTGTGCTGACATTCGATGACGGGCCAGTGCCGCGTCACAGCAATCAGGTGCTGCAGATCCTGGCCGATCAATGCGTCAAGGCCACCTTCTTCATCATCGGCCGGCAGGCCCAGGCCAATCCGGAAGGCGTGCGCAAGCTTGTCGCCGCCGGGCATACCGTCGGTACGCACAGCCAGAATCACCCACTGACCTTCAACAAGATGTCGGCCGAACAGGCCAAGCAAGAGGTCGATCAGGGCATCGCATCGACCTTGGCGGCGCTTGGCGGCCCGTCCGAGCTGTCGCCGTTTTTCCGGGTTCCGGGTCTGCTGCGCGGCGAGGGCGTCGAGGCCTATGCGGCTTCGCAGGGCCTTCAGCTCTGGAGCGCCGATTTCCTCGCCGACGATTGGCGACATATCTCATCGGGCAAGGTCTACGACCTCGCCATCAAGCGACTGGAGGCCAGGGGCAAGGGCATTTTCCTGCTTCACGACATCCAGGCGCGGACGGTCGCGGCGCTGCCGAAGATTCTGCACGAGTTGAAGGCGCGCGGATACCATATCGTTCATGTCGTCGCTGCGACCGCTGAGCGGCCGGCCACGCCGACGGAAGCGCAGGATTGGCAACTGCATCCGATCCTGGAAAATGTGCCGATCGCGCACTGGCCGAAGGTTCCCGATTTCGACCTCGCAAGCGCTGTGACCCTGCCAACCGCCACGCTCGAGGACGTCGTGGTGCTCGATGGGCATCTTCCTCACGCCGCCGAGCCGACCGGTCGTGAGCAACGACGTTCGCATGGCGTACCGCTCCCACGCCAGGCCCCGTGGCCGCGCGAGATCGAACTATCCGTCTCGGATACGGCTCCCGCCCTGCCCGTGCCGGAAGCAAGCCTGTTCCAGATCGCGGAAAAGGCGCACGCCCCGACCAAGCCCCTGACCTTGCTTGCGCGCCGCGAGGGGCCGGCCGAACGCTCCGCCAGGGAGCCGGCTCCGTCCGCCCGTTCGGCGCGGGTCAAGCCATCAGGCCCGCGCACCTGGCATGGACGTCACAGCTCGCATGCGTCCCACGAGCGAAGGCATGTCGCCTTCGACACCGGCAGTTCGGTAGGGGAAGGCTCGCTGGGGGAAGGATCGAGCGGCGCAATCGACACCTCGGCGATCCGGATTGCCAGTCTCAAGAAACGCTAGCACCCGTTCTCGATTTGAAGCTCCCGATCCTGTCTTGCGGCGCATCCCGAAGGGCTTCAGATCGGCGGCCTGACTAATCCAGCTCGAAGGCTGAGCTGTAGTCCTGGCGCAGCGCGGGGTCCTGTTCCGACTTTCGCAACACGCAATTGCCGACGACGAGGACATCGAGTTCGTTGCCCATGAAGCAACGGAACGCATCTTCCGGCGTGCACACGATGGGCTCGCCCCGCACGTTGAAGCTGGTGTTGACCAGCACCGGACATCCCGTCAGCGCCTTGAACGCGCCGAGCAGGCGATGGAAGCGCGGATTGGTTTCCGCATTGACGGTCTGGATACGCGCGGAATAGTCGACATGGGTGACGGCCGGAATATCCGAGCGCGACACGTTCAGCTTGTCGATCCCGAACAGCGCCTGCTCCTCGGCGCTCATGCTCCGCCGCTTGTCGTCCCTCACGTCGGCGACGATCAGCATATAGGGACTGTCGGCATCGAGTTCGAACCAGTCGGCCACGTCCTCGCGCAACACGGCCGGCGCGAAGGGACGGAAACTCTCGCGATACTTCACCTTGAGATTGAGGTTCTTCTGCATCGCCGGCGAACGCGGGTCGCCGAGGATCGAGCGGGCGCCGAGGGAGCGCGGGCCGAATTCCATCCGTCCCTGGAACCAGCCGACCGCGAGCTGGTCGGCGAGCGCCTGCGCAGCCGCGGCGATCATGGCCTCCTCGCTCAGGATATCGAAGCGCGCCCCTGAGCCGGCCAGTCTCGTTTCGATATCTCCCTGCGCAAATTCAGGGCCGAGAAAGGCGCCGGACATGCCGTCCCCGGCGACTGCGACCCGATGGCCCCCCTTGAACTGGTGGAACGCCGCGAGCGCGGCACCGACTGCGCCGCCGGCGTCGCCAGACGCGGGCTGGACCCAGATCTTCTCGAACTTCCCGTCGCGCAGCACCTTGCCATTCGCCACGCAATTCAATGCGACCCCACCGGCCATGCACAGATTGCGCGCGCCGGTCCGGGTCGCGAGATTGCGCGTCAGCCGCAGCACGGCCTCCTCCAGGACCGCCTGGATCGATGCCGCCACGTCCATATGGAACGGCGTCAGCAGTTGATCGGGCGCACGCACCGGCTGGCCGAACAGCTCGGCGAACCGATCGTTGGTCATGGTGAGGCCGGTGCAATAGTCGAAATAGGACATGTCGAGCCGGAACGATCCGTCCGGCTTCAGGTCGACCAGACGGTCAAGGATGAGCTGTGCGTATTTCGGCTCGCCATAGGGCGCCAGCCCCATCACCTTGTATTCGCCGGAGTTGACCTTGAAGCCGGTGTAATAGGTCGCGGCCGAATAAAGCAGGCCGAGCGAGTGGGGAAAGTGTATCTCCTGGAAGATCTCCAGCTTGCTGCCTTCGCCCATCGCAGCCGACGTGGTGGCCCATTCACCGACGCCATCCATCGTCAGTACCACGGCCTTTTCGAACGGCGACGGATAGAATGCCGACGCCGCATGGCTGAGATGATGCTCCGTGAACAGCAGGCGGTCGGAGGTGAAATCCTCGTCGAATTCGCTGAGCTGTTTTCGCAGCAGACTCTTCTGGAACAGCTTTTCCCTGAGCCACAGCGGCAGGGCCATCTGAAAGGATTCGAAGCCACGCGGCGCCAGCGCGATGTAGGTTTCGAGCAGCCGCTCGAATTTCAGGAACGGCTTGTCATAGAACGCGACGTGATCGATGTCGGAAAGCTTGGTCGCGGCCGCGCCGAGACAATAGGCAATCGCATGATGCGGAAACGAGGCGTCGTGCTTCTTGCGCGTGAAGCGCTCCTCCTGAGCGGCAGCGACGATGCGGCCATCCTCGACCAACGCCGCGGCGCTGTCGTGGTAGAAGGCGGAGATGCCGAGAATACGCATTGTCTAGAACAGCGTGTAGATGAAGGGCGCGAAGACGGTTCCCTTGGTCAGCACGACAAGGCCGCCAAACACCACCATCATGATCAGGATCGGCAGCAGCCAGAACTTCTTGCGCACGCGCATGAAGCGCCACAACTCGGCAATCAAATCTGTCATCAGAACTGGTCTTTCATGCTTTCGGGTGGCGGCCCCGGCGCACGGGCAATCCAGTAGGTCTCTGCCTCGGGCTCGCGTTTGAGTCGCAACAGGTCCCTGCCCCGCAAGCGCATCACAAGGCCGGTCGGAAGGATCGTGCCATAGAACAGCAGACCCATGACGAGGGGATTGACGACCTTGTGCATCAGCAATCCGAGCTTCATCCATAAGCGGTTCAAGAGCCGAAGCGACGACGGACGGAACCAGGCCGCAACAGCGAACAGCACGGCTCCGACCGACGTCCACGGCCACAAACGCCCGAGATGCCAGCCGTTCATGAGGCTGACCACCGCGAGCGCAGCGGCCATCACCAGCCCGAACGTCCGGTCCGAGCCGAGTATCGTCGGCTCATCGCGGGTAAAACTCTCGTGGGTTGATTGCTTGATCACGTCCGTTGTCATACTCCCCTGCATAGTCCGGGACCTTTATCAGGTGTGAGCCTGAAGGTCGCGGCTTTTTTAGGCCCGATTTCGGTCCGGTTGCAGTGTCCAGCCGGATCGCATAGAGGGCGTGCTGGCCCCCCAGGACTGAACCACCGATGACCGACAGCCTGCGTTCGCGCTCTCCCCTCGCCTGGCTCAGGGCCCAATTCGCGCCGCGCCGGGTCATGGTTAATTCCCTGCTCTTCCTCTACTGCCTAGTGCTGTTTCTCGGGTTCGATTTTCTCTATTCCAACTTTAGCCGCGGACAGGAGCGCGAGCGCATTGCGCGCGTCGCCGATCCCGTCTTCGATCACGGCCTCGTTCCCAATTTCGACGGCTACGACATCTGGGGTGAAGCGCGTTATCGTTTCTTCACCAACAGTCTCGGTTTCAAGGACGGCGCGGTACGGGAGGTGCCCCTGAAGGCTTCGTCGCGCCGCATTCTGCTGATGGGAGACTCCTTCACCGAAGCGATCGGAATCCCATACCAAGATACGTTCTTCGGGCTGCTCAACCGCGACGGACAGGCGCGCGAGCAGAAGGTCGAGTTCCTCGACGGGGGCGTCGCATCCTATTCGCCGAGTATCTATTACAAGAAGGTCAAATACCTGCTCGACCACGGCCTGCAATTCGATGAAGTCGTGTTGCTGTCGGACAGTTCCGACGTCGAGGACGAAGCCACCTCGTATTTCTGCATTGACGACGATCCGAAATACCAGAAATTCTGCACGACCCCGCCAGGCACCTATCCGCCGGCATCACCCCTGAAGTCGGATTTCTTCGTCGACCATTTCGTCGTGACGAACCGGGTTCGGATCTCCCTCAAGCGCTGGATCCAGTCCCTGAGCGGCAACCGACGGCGGGCGGTGGAACGCGACCGCGAGCGGATCGGCTGGGCCACCCCCAACCCCGATCTCTCCAGATATCGCCCGCTCGGGATCGAGGAGGCCATCGAGCGCTCGCTTCAGAACATGGGCAAGCTCTCGGATCTGTTGGCGAGCCGCGGCATCCCGCTGACCATCGTGGTCTATCCCTGGGCCCAGCAAATCGCGCAGAACGATCGCGACAGCCGCCAGGTCAGGATTTGGCGGGATTTCTGTCCCACCCGCTGCAAGGCGTTCATCGACCTGTTTCCGCCCTACTTTGCCATCGCCGATCGCGACAAGGACTGGTACGAACACCTCTACATCATCGGCGACGATCATTTTTCCGTCGCCGGCAACCGCGTCCTTTACGAGGAGCTTGCCAAACGCCTGTTGCCCTGATCCTGCGCGGGCTCGCCAACTCTGCTGCAAGTATTTCAAAGCGTCCTTGCAGCGAGTCTCGAAAGCCGGACACCGCGCGACAACCGCGATGGCGCCAGTGTCCTCGTCATTCGCTGGAGTGTCCGCGAAAACGGAATCGGAACCGAGACGTTAGCCCGTCACGAGCTTGCCTACGCAAAGCAGCACGATCGCCGCGAGAAAAAACAGGTCGATATAGGATTTGATCTCGCCGTCGCGACGAAGCTGGCTCACTTCGCTAATCATCTGCTTGCGCGTACCTGGGGCGCCGCCGGCAGCCTCGAAAACACTCAGCAGCTTGCGCGCCTCGATTTCCAGCCGCTCGATCCGGTTGAAGAAATAGAATGAGCGCAGGCCCGAGACGGCGCGCATGGCGGCATAGCCCAGCACTACGATCGCCAGGATAGCACGGTTTGGATACTTCTCGATGAAGTTGAGACTGAGAAATATCAACGCCAGGAACGCGAAGTTCGAGATACAGCGGTAAATGAAGCTGAGGATTCTCATTCTGGCCCTCCCCGGGCGGATCACGTCTTCCTAATGGCGACAAAGAATTTACGTTAGGTGTCCGTCGACGCGACCCACAGGAAAATAGCCAGGAGAATTGCTGCCAAAGGGCACTTGTGCAGCAAAGCCTGGCCGCACAGGACATTAGCTCTTGCCATGACCGGCGCGCGCGACCCGCACCTGTGTCCTCCATCAGCCGATCCGTACCGCCTCGGCCCCTGCGATGAATCCATACGCGACCGCGGTGAGCAATCCATTGCCGGACAGATAGCCCGCAGCCGAACGGCCCGACACGCCGCAGGCCGCTCCACCCACCGCAAACAGATTGGGCAGTGGTTCGCCGGCACGATCGACGACGCGCGCGGCAGCGTCGACGACCAGGCCGCCTTGGGTATGAAACAGCGCACCGGTGACCCGGACCGCGTGGTAAGGCGCCTTCAGAGCGGCCTTGCCGCTCCAGTCGCGACCAAATGCATCCGTGGCGTTTGCAGCTTTCAGCGCATCGACGGCGCGACAGGTCTCCGCCAGCGCATCCGCCGGCAGTTTCACGGCCGCCGCAAGAGAGTCTACATCATCCGCACTGAGGATGGCGCCGGCCGCCTCGGCCTGCCGGAAATCCTCGAACTGCCGCGCGATCTCGGCGATGCGCGCGTCGAACAGGGTCCATGCGAGGTGTTCGGGCTGGGCAATCACGGCTGAGCCAGCCTCCGAATAGCCCCGCGCCTCATTGGCGAAACGCTCGCCCCGAACATTCACCTGGAATCCGCCCTCGGTGATCGTGGCCCAGGTGATCAAGATGCCATGCGGATGCGCCACCGAGCCATGGCCCTGATATCCCGAGAGATGCCGCACCTCGGCGCCGAGCGCGCGTCCCCAGAGAACGGCATCGCCCTGATTGCCGGGATGGCCGAAATACAGGGCGCCGGCCATCTCCGGTATGCTCTCCGCGACCATGGTCTTGTTGCCGCCATAACCGTTGGTCGCGAGCACGAGCGCGCCGCACCCGATACGATCCGTGCTGCCGTCCGGTCGCCTGACCTCGACACCGGCGATACGCCTGGCCGCATCGGCGAACAGCGCGGTCACCCCTGCGCTTGCGACAATGTCGATGCCCGCATGCTCCGCAGCCGCACGCAACCGATCGATCAACTCCGCGCCGGACCGGCTCGGCAGCCCATGCATGCGCATGGCGGAATGACCGGGATAGGTGAAATTGGTGATCACCGAGAACGGCAGGCCATGAGCGTCCGCGAGCCACTCGATGGCGGGCCCCACCGCCTCGACGACGGTCGCGACCGCGCGTGGATCTGGCTCGCCCCGGGCCTTGGCCATGATGTCATCGGCGAATCGCTGCTTGCTGTCGGTGACACCGGCGACACGCTGGAACCGTGTTTCCGCCGCCGGGATCAACCCCGCGGACAACGCGGTCGAACCGCGTGGGACGGCGTCCCGCTCGACGACCAGCACCTCGGCGCCAGCCTGTTTGGCGCGCAGCGCCGCGATCATCCCGGCGGCGCCGCCTCCGGCCACCAGGACGTCGCACGACACATCGAATGTCTCGCCGATCGAAGACCGCAGTTCCGCCATTGCCCTGCCCCGACTGCCATTGCCTTCAGAACCGTTCTACCCTGTCTGCTCTTGACGACAAGCTTCTGTTCTAGATTTAATACAAGCAATACAAGCAACAGTTGTCGCCCGACCCGGGACTACCATTGGACACCATCGACACCTCGAAGACCCATCGCCTCTATCTGCTCCTCAAGGAGCGGATCACGAGCGGCGCGCTGCCGCCGGGCGAAAAGCTGCCGAGCGAGCCGAGCCTCGCGGCCGCTCATGGCCTGTCGCGCGTCACGATCCGGCGGGCACTGGACGGACTGTCGCGCGAGGGCCTGATCAGCCGCCAGCCGGGCTCGGGAACCTTCGTCACGCAGCCCGACTCGCCGCCACCTGTGGTTGCAGACCTGTCGAACCTGCTGGCCCATCTGGTCGCCATGGGCCGCGCGACGCGCGTCAAACTGCTGTCGTTCGCCTATGTCGCCCCGCCGACCGCCGTGGCGGCGGCGCTGCATCTGGAAAACAATGAAAAGACGCAGCATTCCCTGCGCGTGCGCTATATGGATGAAGCGCCGTTCTCGTTGCTATCGACCTATGTTCCCGAACGCATCGGGGTCACCTATTCCAAGTCCGACCTCGTCGCGACGCCGTTGCTCGAGCTGCTGGAGCGATCAGGTGTCGCCGCCGCGAAAGCCAACCAGACCATCTCGGCGACCTTGGCGAGCCCCGACGCGGCGGCAGCGCTGGACGTCGAGATCGGCTCGCCGCTGCTGTCGTTGACGCGCGTCGTCCTCGGCGCCGATGGACGCGGTATCGAGTATCTGTCGGCGCTGTACCGGCCTGATCGCCACGCCTTTCGCATGGAAATGGTGCGGACCGGCCGCGGCGCCACCCGTCGTTGGCAGCCGACCGTGGCCGCACCGGCAACGATCGTAACGCCGGCAAAACCGAACACGCCCCGCACATCACCCCGCCAGAAGCCCGCCGCCGACAGGCAAGCCCCCCGAGGGAGACGACGCGCATGACCGACAAGAGCCGAATGCATATCGATCGACGCACCATCCTGAAAGCCACAGCCGCCACGGGCGCATGGCTTGCAGCACCAGCCCTGGTGCGCGCGCAAGCTCCCGCCATCAAGATCGGCATCCTGCAGCCGGTCACCGGCGCTCTGGCCCAGGATGGCGAATACGGACGGCTCGGCGCCGAGATCGCCCTCAACGAGATCAATGCATCCGGCGGCATCAAATCGATGGGCGGCGCTCGCCTCGAAATGGTGTTCGGCGACGCCCGCTCCAACCCCGAAGGCGGCACGCAGGAGGTCGAGCGCATGCAAGGCGAAGGCGTCGCGGCCATCGTGGGTGGTTTCGCCTCGCCGATCGTGCTCGCCGCGTCACAGGCTGCATCACGTTACGACCTGCCCTATGTCTGCGATGTCGGCGTCTCCGACCAGATCGTGAGTCGCGGCCTCAAGAACACGTTCCGCTTCGGCCCCGGTTTCGGCACAGTGACGTCGACTGCGATCGAAAATCTTGTGAAGCTGAACGATGCTGCGGGCAAGCCCGCCAAGACCGTCGTGATCGTGCACGAGGATGGACTGTTCGGGTCGGGCATGGCGAAATTGCTCCAAGCCAAGTTGCCGGAACGCGGCTTTGAAATCCTCGAAACCATCGCCCATCCGACACCCTCGCGTGACATGTCGAACGTGGCGCTCAGGATTCGCGCGCTGACCCCCGACCTCCTGATCCCTTCGAGCTACTATGCCGAGTTCGTGCTGTTGGCCCGCACCATGCAACAGCAGCGCATCCGGCCCAAGGGGGTCTATGCGATCCTCAACGGCGCCGCATCGAACTTCCGCTTCGTCAAGGAATCGGCGGAAGCGGCCAATCTCGTCATGGACTGCAATCACTGGGCTGATCCGCGCAAACCCAGGACGGCCGAGGTGCGGGCCAAGGCCGAGGCGGGTGGCCGTTTCTGGCTCTACAACACACCGCTCAACTACTCCTGCGTCCGCCTGCTGGTCGACGCCATCGAACGGGCCGGCTCGGTCGATCGCGCCAAGCTCACCGAAGCGCTCGCCGCCTCCACCTTCGCCGATCACATCATGCCCTACGGCCCCACCAAATTCGTCAACGGCCAGAACACGGGTGCGTCCCCGGTCAATACCCAGGTGCAGAACGGCGACATCAAGGTGATCTTCCCCGCCGAATTTGCCGACGCCAAAGCTGTGTTCCCCGCCCTCTGAGGGTTTCGCCGAAGATCGCGCCGTCGTGCTGCGACGGCGTTCGACGTCACACCGACGGGACGCATGCTCAATCTCGATATCTTTCTGTCCGGCCTTGCGAACGGGCTTCTGATCGGGGCTGTCTACGCCCTGATCTCGCTCGGGCTGACTCTCGTCTATGGCGTCCTGCACATCATCAACTTCGCGCATGGCGCCACCCTCACGGCGGCCATGTTCGCGGTGCTGATCGCCTACAATGTCTTCGGGATCGATCCCTATCTCGCGATTCCACTGCTGATGCCGCTGTTCTTCGCACTCGGTTACGCGGCGCAGCGGTTCGTCATCAGCCCGGCCAGCCACGGCGACGACTCCAACGGCCTGCTGGTGACCCTCGGGCTCTCCATCATCATCGAGAACGCCCTGCTTGCCACCTTCCGGTCGGACACCCGTTCGATCGATGTTCCCTACGCGTTCTCGACCATCGAGATCGGCAATCTGTTCCTGTCGCTGCCCAGGATGATTGCCTTTGCCGGCGCCTTCGCCGTGTCGCTCGCGCTCTGGCTGGTGCTGGCGCGAACCGACACCGGCAAGGCCATCCGCGCCGTCGCCAAGGAGAAGGCCGGAGCCACACTCGCAGGCATCGATGTCGACCATATCTATGCCGTGACCTTCGGCCTCAGCGCCGCATGCCTCGCCATCGCCGCATGCCTCTTGATGCCGACCTTTCTCGTCAATCCCCGAATCGGAAATACCTTCGTGCTGGTGGCGTTCACCATCGTCGTGCTCGGCGGCATGGGATCGATCGCGGGCGCGTTGATCGGCGGCCTCTTCATCGGCGTCGTCGAGAGCCTCTCCGGTCTCTATTTCGGCGAGAGCCTCGGCCAGATCGGCATTTTCCTGATCTTCATTCTCGTGCTGCTGTTGCGGCCGACCGGCCTGTTCGGAGCCAAAGGATGAAGCATGGGATGAAGGACGCGATGACGCAGGCAACCTGCTGGCCAATCCTGCTGGTCGCAGCCGCCTTCGCGCTGTTGCCGCTGGGCCTGGGCTCGAACGCGATGCTCAACTTCCTGACCTTCGCCATGATCATGACGCTGGCCGCGCAAGGCTGGAATGTCATCGGCGGCCTTGGCGGACAGTTCTCGTTCGGCCATGCCGCGTTCTTCGGCACCGGTGCGTATGCCATGGCGCTGCTGCAGGTGCGCTTCGCCATCAACCCGTGGCTCGCCCTGCCGCTCGCCGCCGTGCTCGGCGGCTGCGCCGGAGGCGTCATCGGCTATCTGAGTTTCCGCGCGCGCCTGCGCGGCTCCTACTTTGCCCTCGTGACCCTCGCCTTTGCCGAAGTCTTTCGCATCCTCGCCAACGCCTGGGGCTTCACCGGCGCCGCCGCCGGCGTCCTGGTTCCGCTGCGGCTCGATCCCCTGCAGATGCAGTTCAACGACCGCCGCATCTTCTATTGGCTCGCCCTGCTGCTGGTCGCCATCGTCCTCGGCGCGACCAGGTTCATCATGCGCTCCCGTTTCGGTGCTCAGCTCATCGCCGTGCGCGAGAACGAAGACGCGGCCCGTGCGCTCGGCGTCAATACCCTCGTCGTGAAACTCAACGCCCTGGTTATCTCAGCAGCGATCACGGCCGCCGCCGGTGCCCTCTACACGCAGAAATTCCTCTATCTCGACCCATCCCTGGCCTACGGATCGTGGATCTCCGTCGACGCCCTGCTGGCGCCCATCATAGGGGGGCTCGGCACGGTGTTTGGTCCCCTCGTCGGCACCATCGTCCTGCTCGGCCTCGGTGAGATCACCAAGACCATATTCGCTCAAGTGACCGGAGGCGCGCTTCCCGGCGTCGACCTCGTGGCGTTCGGCGTCCTGCTCATTCTCTGCGTTGCCTTCGCGCCTCGCGGCGTCATCGGTCTTGCCGCGGGCACGACAATCAAGGCGCGGAGGGCAACGCCATGAACCCGCCGCTGCTGTCGGTCCAGAGCATCACGATGCGATTCGGTGGCTTGACGGCGGTTGACGCCGTGTCCCTGGATGCGGAGACCGGCAAGATCACCGGCGTCATCGGTCCGAACGGTGCCGGCAAGACGACGTTATTCGCCGTGATCTCCGGGTTCGAAAAGCCGACATCGGGCGCGATCCGCTTCGCCGGCCGCGACATCACTTCGATGCAGGTGCACGAGCGCGCCGTCGCCGGCATCGCCCGCACATTCCAGATCGTGCAGCCGTTCGCAGGCCTCAGCGTGCGCGATAATATCGCCGTAGGTGCCTATTTGCGTCACCGCAGACGCGATTCCGCACTGGCGAAGGCGGAATCCGTGGCGCATGCCGTGGGCCTCGCGCCGCTGCTCGATCAACCCGCCGGCGCTCTGACAATGGCGGGCCGCAAGCGCCTCGAACTGGCCCGAGCACTCGCGACCGAGCCGAAGCTGCTGCTGCTCGACGAGGTCCTGGCCGGCCTCAATCCATCCGAAATTCGCGACATGCTGCCGGTCGTGCAATCGATCCGCGCCGGCGGCGTGACCGTGCTGATGATCGAACATGTGATGCAGGCGGTCATGAGCCTGTGCGACGCGGTGGTGGTACTGGCGCAAGGCCGCATCATCGCGTCAGGCACTCCGGCCGCCGTCGCGCGCGATCCCGGCGTCATCGAGGCCTATCTCGGCCACGGCGCCTCGCAACGCACGCAGGCGCAAGCCAGTGAGGCTCCGCATGCTTGAGGTCCGCGACCTTGTGGCCGGCTATGGCGGGGTGCCCATCCTGCGCGGGCTCTCGCTCGACGTGAGACCCGGCGAGATCACCGCGGTGCTCGGCGCCAACGGCGTCGGCAAGACCACGCTGAACCGCGCCATCTCCGGTCTGGTGCGTGCGAGTTCCGGCAGCATCGCCTTCGACGGTGTCCGCATCGATGTGCTGTCGCCCGCCGCGATCGTCGCCGCCGGATTGATCCAGGTGCCCGAGGGCCGCAAGATCTTTCCGAATTTGAGCGTGCGCGAAAACCTCGAGCTCGGCAGCTACCGCCGCGCCCGATCCAATCGCGCCGCGAACCTCGAGCGCGCCTTCGACATCTTCCCGCGCCTGCACGAACGCCAGAGCCAGTTGGCCGGTACGCTGTCCGGCGGCGAACAGCAGATGCTGGCGATCGGGCGCGGATTGATGGCCGAACCGCGGCTCATCATCATGGACGAACCGTCGCTGGGATTGTCGCCGCTGCTCGTCGACGAGATGTTCGCGCTGATCTCGCGGATCGCGGCCGAGGGGCTCGCCGTGATGTTGGTCGAGCAGAACGTGGTTCAATCGCTCGATCTCGCCGCACGCGCCTATGTTCTCGAAAACGGCGCCATTGCCATGTCCGGCCCGGCGGCCACCCTGAAGCATGATCCACAATTGATGAAAACCTATCTGGGGCTCTGAATGTTTGTAATTGTCACATCCATGTTGTGCGAGGCAGCATGAGCATCTCACTCCGGCAGCGTCTCGCGCAGAGGCCCATCCTTCTGGCACCCGGCGTCTACGATGCGCTGACCGCGTCGCTGGCGACGGATGCCGGCGCCGAGGCCATCTATCTCTCCGGCGCGGCGATTGCCTATACGCGCCTCGGCCGCCCCGACATCGGCCTCGTTTCCCTCACCGAAGTCGCCGACACCATCGCGCTCATCCGGGATCGCGTTGCAACGCCGCTGATCGTCGATGCCGACAATGGCTACGGCAATGCGCTCAATGTGCAGCGCACGGTCCGGCTGTTCGAAAGGGCTGGCGCTCGCGCGCTGCAGATCGAGGACCAGAGTTATCCCAAGCGGTGCGGGCATCTCGCCGACAAGCAGCTGATCCCGGCCGCCGAGATGGCCGGCAAGATCAAGGCCGCCGTCGACGCCCGCGCCGATCGCGAGACCCTGGTCATCGCGCGGACCGACGCGATCGCCGTCGAAGGGTTCCAGCAGGCGATCGACCGCGCCACGCTTTACGCCGAGGCTGGCGCCGACGTCCTGTTCGTCGAGGCCCCCGGTTCGGAGGCTGAGCTGTCGTCGGTCGCGAAGGCGCTCGGCGACCGGCTGCCGCTGATGGCCAACATGGTTGAAGGCGGGATGACACCGATCCTCGCCGCCCCGCAGATTGAAGCCCTCGGCTTCGCGCTGGTGATCTTCCCGGGCGGCATCGTCCGCGCCATCGCACGGACCGCCGTCGATTTCTACGCGACACTGGCGCGCGACGGCAGCAGCGCCGCCTTTCGCAACCGCATGTATGACTTCGACGCCCTGAACGCCGAGATCGGGACACCCGAGATGCTGGCACTCGGAAGACACTACGCGGGGGACAAGACATGACCCCGCTGGACCCGATCACATTCGCCATCCTGATCGGCCGCCTCGAGCAGATCGCCGACGAAATGGATGCGACGCTGTATCGCTCGGCCTTCAATCCGATCATCGCCGAGGCCCGCGATGCCTGCCACGGGCTCTATCACGCGGAGACGGGGGCGACCCTGGTGCAGGGAGCCAAGGGGCTGCCCATCTTTGTCGGCGCCATGGCCTTTGCGGTCAAGGCCGTGATCGACAAGGCTGCCGCGAGCGGCGACCTCGCGGCGGGTGACACCTACATCTTCAACGACCCCTATGCGGGCGGCACGCATCTCAACGACTTCCGCCTCGTGCGTCCGCTGATGCGCAACGGCCAGCTTTTCGCCTGGCTCGCCTCCGTCGGTCACTGGCTCGATATCGGTGGCAACGTGCCCGGCGGCTACAATCCGCAGGCGACGGAATGCTTCCAGGAGGGCGTACTGATCCCTCCGGTGAAGTTGTTTCGCGGTGGTGTGCTGCAGCAGGACATCGTCGATATCCTGCAATCGAATACGCGCGTGCCACGCTCGAACTGGGGCGACCTGAACGGCCAGTTGAACGCGCTCGATCTCGGCGAGCGGCGCTTCCAGGCCCTGATCGATGAATATGGCGACCCGGTCGTCGCGGCCGCTCTCGACGCCGCCACGGCCCGTGCCGAAGCGCTGATGCGCGAAAACATCGCGGCATTGCCCGACGGCGTCTATTCGTTCGAGGATTACCTCGACAATGACGGGATCGTCGACGAGAAGCTGACCATTGCCCTTGACCTGACCATCGCCGGCAGTGCGATGACACTCGATTTCTCGCGCTCCTCGCCGCCCTGCAAGGGGCCCGTGAACATCGCGCGCTCGACCGCGGTCGCCTGCTGCTACGTGGCGCTGAAGCATATGTTCACGACGGTACCCGCCAACGCCGGTTGCCTCAATCCGATCCGGTTCGTCATCCCCGAGACGACATTTCTCGGCGTCACCGCGCCGCGACCCGTGGCCGGCTATACCGAGACCATCCTGCGCATGATCGGCGTGGTGTTCGGGGCGCTGGCCAAGGCAGACCCCGCGCGCGCGACCGCGGCCCCCTTCGGCACCATCAATGCGCTGTCCGTGGCCGGGCATCGCGCCGACGGTGAGCGTTGGGTGATGTTTTCCTTCTTTGGCGGCGGCCTCGGCGGCAATCCGCTCTCCGACGGGCTCAATCACGCCAACAATCCGATCTCGACGGCCACCATGCCGCCCGCGGAAATCTTCGAAGCGTCCTATCCGGTCATGTTCACGCAATGGGCGCTACGACCGGAGAGCGCCGGCGCTGGCGCGCACCGCGGCGGTTTCGGCGCCGTCTACGAGCTCGAAGTGCTTTCGGACCGTGGCGCCGACGTGGCCCTGCTTGGCGAGCGCGGCCGATTCGCGCCGTTCGGTGTCGCCGGTGGCGAACCTGCGGCGTTGAATCGCTTTGTCTGGGACACCGCTTCGGGACCGCAGGAGGCGCCGATGGCATCGAAGGTCACCGGCGTGAAGCTCGCGGCCGGACAAAGACTGCGCATCGAGTCGCCCGGCGGCGGTGGCTGGGGCGATGCGCACCAACGCGATCCGAACGCGGTGGTCGGCGACGTCAGAAACGGATTCATCACTCCGGCCACGGCGGCAAACGTCTACCGCGTCGTCGTGAGCGCCGACGGCGAACTTGACGGCGGCGCGACCGCAAGCCTTCGTGGCGCGGGTGCGGCATGACCTGCAAGCTCCCGACACTGGTTGGCGTCGACGTCGGCGGAACCTTCACCGATCTCGCCTTCTTCGATGAGACCACGCAGCAATTCGCGACCGCGAAAGTCCCGTCCAACCGCGGCGACGAGGCCACGGGCTTCATCGAGGGTCTCAATCGTCTCGGGCCGATAGCAGGTCTCGGCGCGATCATTCACGGGACCACCGTCGGCACCAATGCGTTACTGGAACGCAAGGGCGCGAAGATCGGCATCATCACCACGCCGGGATTCCGTGACGCGCTCGAAATGCGGCGCCGCGACCGGCCGAACACCTGGGGCCTCTGGGGGGATTTCGTTCCGATCGCCGAGCGCGACATGCGCATGGAGGTTCCCGAGCGCACGCTCGCGGACGGCACCATCCGGGTTCCGGTCGATATCGCTGCCGTGCAGGCGCAGTGCCGCGCCCTGCTGGCGCGCGGCGCGGTGTCGCTCGCGATCATCTTCATCAACTCCTATGCGAACGACAGCAATGAACGCCTGGCCTATGAGGCCGCGAAGGCGGTCTGGCCCAACGACCACATTGCCCACTCGGCGCAGATCCTTCCCGAGATCCGCGAATTCGAGCGCACCTCGACCACCGCGCTGAACGCCTATCTCCAACCCGTGGTCGCCAGCTACATGGCCAAGCTGGAAGCCGGCCTTGCGGCCGAACGCTTCTCCGGCTCTTTCCACATCGTCCAGTCCAATGGCGGGGTCATGTCGACCGCGACCGCGCGCAAATTTCCGGTGCGAACGGCGTTGTCGGGTCCGGCGGCCGGGGTCATCGCGGCGGCCGAGATCGCGCGCGCCGCCGGATTTGATGATGTCATCACCGCCGACCTCGGTGGCACGTCGTTCGATGTGTCGCTGGTTGCGGGTGGCAAGGCGGCGCTCGCCGCGCAAACCACCATCGACTTCGGGCTGGTGATCCGCACGCCCATGATCGAGATTACCACCATCGGCGCCGGAGGCGGTTCGATCGCTCACCTCGATGCCGGCGGGCTGCTCGGCGTCGGCCCGGAAAGCGCGGGCTCCCGGCCCGGTCCCGTCGCCTATGGTCAAGGCAACACACGTCCCACGCTGACCGATGCCAACATCGTGCTCGGTCGCATCAATGCCGAGAAGCCGATCGGCGGCCAGCTGGCACGACTCGATGTCGACGCCGCACGCGCGGCGATCCTGGCGCATATCGGCAAGCCCCTGTCGCTGAGCGCGGAGGCGGGAGCGGAGGCCATCGTTCGGATCGCCAACGCGAAGATGGCCGGCGCCATCCGGCTGGTCTCGGTCGAGCGTGGCCACGATCCGACGCGCTTCATCGCCGTGCCATTCGGCGGCGGCGGCGCGCTGCACGCCGGCGCGCTGATCAGGGATGTCGGCCTGAACGCGGCGCTGGTGCCGCGCTATCCGGGGATCACCTCGGCGCTCGGCTGCATCATCGCCGACGTCAGGCACGATCAGGTCGCGACCGTCAACCTGATGCTCGACGGGCTTGACACCTCCGCGCTCGACAGGCGCATGATATCGGCCGGACGGGAGGCTCGTGCGGTCGTCGCCGCATCCGGGCTCACCATGGAACGTATCGACGTCGCCTACGAGCTCGACATGCATTACCAGGGACAGACGCACACCGTCGGCGTTCCACTTCCGGTTACGCTCGACGAGCAGACCACGTCAATCACGTCCGCAATCGTGCAAAAGGCTTTTGAGACCGCCTATGCGCGCGCGTTCTCGCGCCTGTTGCCGGGCATTCCGGTCCGCATCGTCAACCTGCGAACCACGGCGAGCGGGCGGCGCCCGCCCTTCGATCTGGCGGCCCTTGCCCCCGGCCCCGATGCCAGCCTTGCGGCTGCGCGGCGCGGCACGCGGCCGGTGTGGTTCGACGGCGCGTGGCACCAGACATCGATCTGGGACCGGCTCAGCCTGCCGGTCGGCGCCACCATCGAAGGCCCCGCGATCCTGGAACAGCCCGATGCGACCACGGTTGTCGATCCCGGACTCGCGGCCCGGGTCGACGATTTCGGCAACCTGATCATTGCGAGGCGGTGATGGCACCATTCGACATCAAATCGACGGCCCTGCTGTTGTGCGATCTGCAGAATGACTTCCTGCATCCGAAAGGCGCCTATGCCCGCGGCGGCCTGTCATCGCCTGACACCGCAGCGCTCCCCGCAAGGATCAAGCCGCTGGCGGATGCGGTTCGCGCGGCGGGCGGCCTGATCATCGCGACACACTTCACGCTGGTGCCCGGTCGTGGCGGCGAGCCGCTGATCTCGCCCCATCTGAAGCAGATGCGCCCGTTCCTCGGATCGGGTGATTTTGCGCCGGGCTCCTGGGGCCAGGCGACGGTGGATATGTTGCAGCCGGTCGACGTAACCGTCGAGAAGGTGGCCTACTCCGCGTTCTACATGAGCCGTCTCGAATGGGTGATCGGCAAGCTCGGCATCACGCGGCTTCTGGTCTGCGGTATCGTTACCAATGGCGGCGTCACCTCCACGGTGCGCGATGCCGAAGTCCGAGAGCTGGAAACGATCGTGATCGAGGATGGCTGCGCGGCCTTCGCGCCATCAATCCATGCGACGGCGATCGCTGGCCTTCGCGCGCTGTGCCGCGTGGCAACGCTCAACGAGGTGCTCGCGGAGATCGCAGCGGCATGACGACCCCGCGAACGCTGTTCGACAAGCTCTGGGACGTTCACGCCATCACGACGCGGGAGGATGGCGAGACGCTGCTCTGGGTCGACCGGCATTTCGTGCATGAGGGTTCGCACCATGCGTTCCGCAAGCTCGACGCCCGCGGCATGACCGTAGCCGAGCCATCGCTCACCTTTGCCGTGGCCGACCACTATGTGCCGACGCGCGGCCGGCCCGATATTGCCGACCCTGACATCGCCGGCATGGTGTCGCTTCTGTCCGACAACGCGGCGAAGTCAGGTGTTCAACTGTTCGGACTGGATCATCCGGCGCAGGGCATCGTTCACGTCGTCGGTCCGGAACTGGGCCTGACGCTACCGGGGCTGCTGATTGTCTGCGGCGACAGCCACACCTCGACGCATGGCGCGCTTGGGGCTTTCGCCTTCGGCATCGGCGCCTCCGAGGTGGCGCACGTGCTGATGACCCAGACGCTGTGGCAGCGCAAACCGAAGCGCATGCGCATCACCGTCGATGGAGCGCTCGGTCCCCACATCAGCGCCAAGGACCTGGCGTTGCATCTGATCGGAACCATCGGCGTCGGCGGCGCGCAGGGTCATGCGCTCGAATATGCCGGTGCCGCGATATCGGCGCTGTCGATGGAGGGACGGCTGACCCTGTGCAACATGTCGATCGAGGCCGGCGCGCGCTGCGCCCTGGTTGCGCCCGACGAGACGACGTTCGCCTTTCTCCGTGGGCGGCCCTACGCGCCGCGGGACTCGATGCTGGACAACGCCATCGCTCATTGGCGTACGCTGGCGAGTGACGCGGACGCCTCGTTCGATCGCGACCTGCGCATCGACGCCAGTGCGGTCGCGCCAACCGTGACCTGGGGCGTCAGCCCCGAGGACGCCCTGCCCGTCACCGCGCGAACGCCAAGCGCGTCGCATAGCGATGCGGCCCGCGCCGCGGCGATATCGGATGCGCTCGATTATATGGGCCTTGAACCGGACACACCGCTGACCGGTATCCCCGTGGACAGGGTCTTCATCGGCTCGTGCACCAATGGTCGGCTGGAGGATTTACGGGCGGCGGCCGCGGTCCTGCGCGGTCGCAAGTCGCGCGTGCCCGGACTGGTATCGCCGGGCTCGACCGCCGTGAAACGGGAGGCCGAAGCCGAGGGGCTGGATCAAATCTTCAAGGACGCCGGCCTGGTCTGGGCCGACTCCGGCTGCTCGATGTGCGTCGGCATGAACGGCGACCGTGTCAGCGCGGGCGAGCGCTGCGCCTCGACCACCAATCGCAACTTCCGCGGCCGTCAGGGCATCGGCGCCCGCACCCATCTGATGTCACCGGCCATGGTCGCCGCCGCCGCCGTCACCGGCTGCCTCGCCGATGTGCGCAACATGGACTTCCTGGAGGGCTGACCGTGGACCGCTTCACGACGCTCGAGGCCATCGCCTGCCCGCTCGGCCTCGCCAATGTCGACACCGACCAACTGATCTCGGCGCGCTACATGTCGCGACCGCGCGACCAGGGCTATGGCGCCTATCTGCTGCACGATTTGCGCTTCGGCGCCAATGGCGAGCCGCAGCCTGACTTCATTCTGAACGCGCCGCGCTATGCGAACGCAAAAATCCTCGTCGCGCGCCGCAATTTCGGTACCGGCTCGTCGCGCGAAGCCGCTGTCTATGCCTTGTGGGACTTTGGCATTCGCTGCGTGATCGCGCCGTCGTTCGGCGACATTTTCGCATCCAATGCGGTCAAGAACGGGCTGCTGCCGGCCGTTGTGGATGAGGCCGACGTCGAAGCGCTGCTTCGCGAATTGGCGACGTCGGCGCCTGTGCTTCGGGTCGATCTCGACACCCAATCGGTCGGGACCGAGGCGCAACAATTCGGTTTCCAGGTTGATCCGGTCCGCCGACTGCAACTGCTCAACGGCTGGGACGATGTCGATCTGACGTTGCGCCATACCGAGCGGATAGCAAGCTATCGGCGGGACCGCGTCGGCGCGGAGCCATGGATCATGCCTTCCCCGCCCCAAGCCTGAACACGAACAGGCTCGACTTCGCGGAATTTCGTCCTGTCGTCGGCGTTCGCATGGGGCTCTTGGAAAATTCTCGAGGAGTTGTCGGCGCCCGGGACCATCATGCGTCTTCAAGGCAGAGACCAAGACGCCAAATCTGAAACTCAAGGCTCCCGCCGCAGCAGAGAGAAACGATATGTCGAAAGAAGCCCAAGCCAAGCCAATTGCCGCAACCAACACAGTTCGCCTTCACCGTGTGTTAGCCGCCAAGCCCGAGAGGGTCTATCGGGCATTCCTCGACGCCGACGCTCTGGCGAAATGGTTGCCCCCCAATGGTTTCACGGCCAAGGTCCACCAGATGGACGCCAAAGTGGGCGGAACATTCAAGATGTCCTTCACAAATTTCACGAACGGAAACAGCCATAGCTTCGGAGGCGAGTACCTGGAACTGGTTCCGCATGAGCGCATCCGCTACACTGATCGTTTCGACGATCCCAACCTTCCCGGGCTCATCCACGTGACCGTGACGCTGAGGCAGGTTTCCGTCGGAACCGAGATCGACATCGTGCAGGAGGGCCTGCCGACGGTCATTCCGCTGGAGGCCTGCTATCTCGGCTGGCAGCAATCGCTGACCAACCTGGCCATGCTCACAGAGCCCGAGATCGACGGATAGCTCTGCTGGTCCGCACCGCACAGACCGTCGAAAACGACTTGTCGACGCTCAGGTCAATTGAAACCCGTGTGCAAGCGGGTCGCGGTCATCCACATAGATCGTGTTGTGGCCGATGACGCGGGCCCATCCTGCCACGCTTGGCAGGATGGCCGGGTTCGCACCCACCCTTGCCTCGCCTTCGACGCGACAGTTGAACATCGTGCCGATGATGCTCTCATGGATAAACCTGTCCCCGACCGTGAGGCGCCCGCGCGCCACCAGTTGGGCCATGCGCGCCGACGAGCCGGTCCCGCATGGGGACCGGTCGATGGCTTTATCGCCGTAGAAAACGGCGTTGCGGGCATCGGCCTTGGGAGATTTCGGCTTGTCGCACCACATCACGTGGCTGACGCCGGCAATCCGTCCGTCCTCGGGATGCACGGGTGTCTGGACGCGCTGCGCGGCGGTGCGGACAAGCGAACTCAACCGCTTGATCGCGTCAGCCGACATCCCATCGAGGCCGGACCAATTGTCTTGCGGTTCGATGATGACATAGTAGTTGCCGCCATAGGCCAAATCGACGACGAGAGCGCCGAGCCCCGGCACATCGAGCGTGACGTCGCGGGCATGCAGATAGCTCGGGATGTTGAACAGCCTGACCTCTTCGACATACGGCCCCGTTTTTTCATACGCGATCTCGACGCGGCCGGCCGGCACTTCGATTGCAAGTCGTCCCTCCTGCCTGGGAGTGACGAGCCCTTCTTCGATCGCCGCGGTCACCGTTCCGATCGTGCCGTGGCCGCACATCGGAAGGCAACCGCTCACCTCGATGAACAGGACTCCGACGTCGCAGTCCTCGCGCGACGATGGATAGAGGATCGTGCCCGACATGACATCGTGCCCGCGCGGCTCGAACATCAGCGCCCGCCGAATCCAATCGTAATCCCGCATGAAGATCTGACGCTTTTCCGCCATCGACACCGCCGGCAGAAGCGGACCGCCGCCGGCGACGACGCGAACCGGGTTGCCGCAGGTGTGGGCGTCGATACAGAAGAAGGTGTGACGTGCCATTGCGTCTCCTCGTGTCGCGGACAAGGTCGCCAAATCCTGTGCCGGCGTTTTCGGCGCGCGCGACACCATCGCATTGGCGAAGGGCTATTTCCAGTGTGGCGGACTGAATGCGTTGAAGGTGTTGAGTTGCTCGGGCGGCGGCACATCCGTTCGCAACATGCTGACGGCGGCGCGTCCTCATGCGCCCTTCGGCCGAAACGCGACGACTGACCCCGGATGCTCCCCGTTGCGCATCGCCGCCTCGATGGCCTTCGCGAGCGCAATCTGGTCGAATGGCTTTGGCAGGCGCGGCAGGTTGGACCGGGCTTCGCTGGGAAGCTCGGCATATCCTGTGCTCAGGAGGATGACGGTCCCGGGACGCTCCGCAGCGACCGCGCTGGCAAGCTGCAGGCCGGTCATGCCAGGCATGGCATAGTCGGTAATAATAAGGTCGACGGTACGCGTGTGATGGAGCAAGTCCATTGCCTCCTCGCCCGAACGCGCCTCGACCACTGCGTGGCCAAGATCCTCCAGCATCGCCGCGGTGTTCTCGAGCACCAGGAGGTCGTCATCGACGACAAGCACAGAAAGCCGTCGGCTGGCCCTAGGCATGGGCGCGGGAGCCGCCGCGCGCGGGGCCGGCACCGCGGCCTCCTCGGCTATTGGCAGCCAGATCTCGGCTGTTGTCCCCTCTCCACGGCGGCTTTTCAACAAGAGCCTGCCGCCGGACTGCTCGGCAAGGCCGTGGACCATTGATAGTCCGAGCCCGGTGCCCTTGCCGACGCCCTTGGTCGTAAAGAACGGCTCCTGAGCGTGCTTGAGCGTCTCTTCGTCCATGCCACTGCCGGTGTCGCTCACCGAGAGCGCAACGTAACGGTTGGCTGCAGGGCCGCCTTCGTCCGCCTCTTCCCGGGCAGCGATGGTAATCAGGCCACCATCCGGCATGGCATCGCGCGCGTTGACCGCCAGGTTCAGGACAGCCAGTTCGAGCTGGTTCGCGTCGACCTTCACCTTCGGCAGGCCGATCGGAAACAGCGTCTCGATACGAATTCCGGGCTCGAGTTTCAGGAGTGACGCCATACCGCGCACCAGGTCGGGGATGTCGACGACCGCCGGCCTGAGATCCTGTTTACGGGCGAAGGCGAGCATGCGCTGGGTCAGAGAGGCGCCCCGCAGCGCAGCTTGCGTCGCATTGTCCACGAGGCGCTGGATCTTCGGATCATCCGCCGGCAGGCGCTTCTTCAAGAGCTCGAGACTGCCGAGAACGGCGGCGAGCAGATTGTTGAAATCGTGAGCGACGCCACCGGTGAGTTGACCGATGGTCTCCATCTTCTGCGACATCATCAGGGCTTCGCGCGCCCTATCCAGTGCTTCCTGTGCCCGTCTCCTCTCGCTGACATCCCGCACGATCTTGGCGAAACCGGTGATCGCGCCGCCTTCGTTCCATATCGCGACGATCGTTACCTCTGCCCAGAAGCGGCTGCCGTCTTTACGCACGCGCCAGCCTTCGATTGCGGACTTTCCCTCCCGCTCAGCCTCCAGCAGCGCACGCGCGGGCGCTTCAGCCGCGCGATCCTTCTCGGTATGAAAGATTGCGAAGTTTGTCCCTACGATGTCATCGCCATAGCCCATCAGCCGGCGCGCGCCGAGGTTCCAGTTTCCCACGCGCCCATCCGGCTCAAGCATGAAGATCGCGTGGTCGGCGATACCCTCCACAAGGAGTCGAAAGCGCTCTTCGCTGCGCCTCAGTGCGTCGGCTTCGCGTTGGGCGCGCTCCGCTGATGCCCTGTCGTAAACGGCAGCGGCACTCCCGATGCTCAGGATCACGATGGTGATGCCGGCGATCAGGAACGCGAGCGGCTCCTGACCGACGAGATGTCCGGCGTGCCCGGCGACGGGGATCCCGGGCACGAACGAGGCGCCTCGCATGGCGGCGTAATGCATGCCGGAGATCGCAAGACCCATCACAAATCCAGCGAACAATCGCTGCACCGCATTGGTGTGGCGAAAGGCGAGCCACAGCGCCACGACCGAGGCGCAGATCGCGATCACGATCGAGAACACGACCCACCGCGGATCGTAGGCGATGGAAGCCGCCATTCGCATCGCGCTCATGCCCGTATAGTGCATGCCGGAGATGCCAAGCCCCATCGCGAAGCCGGATGCGAGGAGCGCCTGCGGACGTCGTCCAACCACGGCAAATGCGGCGGCCGCGACGACAATCGGGATGACCAGCGACAGGAGGGTCAGGAATGGCTCGTAGGAGATCTCGATTGCAGGCAGGCTGAAGGCCAGCATGCCGACGAAATGCATGGACCAGATGCCGCCGCCCATGGCAATCGCAGCGGCTGCAAGCCAGGCGCGGCCGGCCCGCCCGGAAGTGGCCCGCATCCGGGTCGCGAGGTCGAGTGCCGTATAGGAGGCGAGCGCGGCGATCAGAATCGACAGCGCGACCAGAACAGGATCGTGAAAAGCCGTATGGTGATTCATGTCGCCTGATTATAGCTGAAAACCTGTTTGTATTCACGTCCAGTTGCATTGCATGCGACGGAACCGATGGAACCGCGCGATATTGCGGAGGCACGCAACTCCGGTTTCGGCGCGCCCATGCGACCGCCCTCGGTGCGCATCAAGCGGCTTCCACCCAAAGAGAGAGACACCCTTTCGCGTCAGATGATAACGCGAAGAGGTGTTGCTTTTTCGGCTCCTGAGAAGCCGCCTGATGGTTGCCCACCCGCTGCTCGCCGCGAAGGCAGAATTGCCGCGCAATGGAGGCGAAAATTGGTCGAGACCCGTTCCAGGACCCTGCTCGGCGACAGCGGCTATGACAGCGATGCCATGCGAGAGCATGCCTGACACCATGGAACGAACCCTGTCATTCCCTGCGAATCAAACCGAGAGGTGCAGCGCCCGTTGATCCGATGCTCCGATGCTCCGATGCTCCGATGCTCCACGTCTTGCGCAACCGCATCGAGCGTTTCTTCGACACTCAAAAACGCAAGGCGCCCAACCACGCGGCACGACAGGAGTCCGTCGACAGTTTCCTTGCCTTCATCAAGCCAGCTTCAATCAGAATCTAGTTGACGTTCGTATACACAACCTAGAAGATCATTTCTATAAGGACATACCTTATAGTGGCAAGCGTTATTCGGAGCGGCGGCAGCAGTGGCTATCGCCTGCCGAGGCTTGTCTTGTGTGAACCTCGGGATAGCGCTTGGCATGGCTTCAGACCCACCCGATGCAGACGATGCGCCTGAGGCAAAGCGCGCGCCGGCCGCGCAGCGCCCGGAGCCAGCCGTGGCCGCGCCGCAGATCGTCCTGCCCGAAGGCGGGCGCATCAGCGGCTATGGCGATGCGCTGCAGGCCGATCCGGCGACGGGTGCTCCCGTCTATGCCATCGCGCTGCCGGTCACCCCTGCGCGGGCAGCGGCCACGCCGAGCCTGGCGCTGCAATACAGCACGGCGACCGCAAACGGCGCCTTCGGCGTCGGCTTCTCACTGCCGCTGCTCAGCGTCAGCCTGCAAACCGACCAGGGCATTCCCCAATATGCCGGCGGCGACCGCTTTCTCCTGGGCGGGCAGCAACTCGTGCCCCGCTACGACGAGACCGCGCCCGGGCAATGGCGGCGGGCGACCCGCACCGTCACCGGCGGCCCGGCCGGACCTGACGTCGACTATCAGGTCACAGTCTATCGCCCACGGATCGAGACGACTTTCGACGTCATCGAACATTGGATGCAGACGGCCAATGGGCTCAGCCATTGGCGCATCGTCGATGCGCAATCGAGCGAAACGCTGCTGGGCACCGGCGATCTCAGCCGCGTGTCCGATCCGAATGCAGCCACCCATATCTTCGAATGGCTGATCGACAGCACGCTCGACGCCCACGGCAACCGCATCGAATTCCATTACAAGGCGGAAAACGACGAAAACGTCCCTAATACGCTGGCCAATCGCGGCCGCGACGACCGCGCCCGCCGCTACATCGCGCGCATCTCCTACGGCAATTATGCGCCCAACAACGAAACGACGACCTTCGCCTTCCATGTCGTGTTCGACTATGGCGAATACGATCTCGCCGATCTGGCGAACAATCCCAACCTCTTGCCCACGCGGCTCTGGGAGGTCCGCCCCGACCCGTTTTCGACCTATCGCGCCGGCTTCGAAATTCGCACCTATCGCCGTTGCAAGGCGGTGCTGATGGTACATGAATTCCCGGCCGAGACCGGGATCGCGCAATGCGTCACCGGCGTGACCTTGCTGTCCTATACCGGCGACCCGACCGGCTCGCAGCTGATCTCGGCGCAGCGCGTCGGCTACCGCTACGACAGCGGGCAATATGCAACCCGGCCGATGCCGGAAACGACGCTCGATTACACTCCATTCCGGCCGCAGAGCTATCAATCCGGAGAACTGCGCAGCGCGGGCGCGCAGGGTTTTCCAGGTCCGCTCGACGGTGGGCTCTACCGCCTCGTCGATCTCTATGGCGACGGCATCGCGGGCATCCTGTATGCCAGCGGCTCGTCGCTGCTTTACTGGCGTGCGCTCGGCGACGGCGTTTATGACGATCCTGTCACGCTGCCGCAGGCCCCGAACGAATTCCGTCTCGATCAGCCCGGCTACGGTCTGCTGGACATTGCCGGCGACGGCGCCCTCGACCTCGTCGTCAGCGGGGCGGCACGGGCCGGGTTCTACGGCAACAAACGCGACGGGACGTGGCAGGCCTACCGCACGTTTCAGCGCTTTCCCACGGGCTTTTCGCTGGGCGATACCGTGTTCGCGGATCTCACCGGTGACGGTCTTGCCGATATTTATGCGCCGGCGAATGGCGCCATCCGATTCTATCCCTCGCTTGCCGAAGCCGGTTTCGGGCCGCCGCGCGCGGCGCCGAACCAGGCCGGGGCGCCGATACGCGATGCGGCCACGCAGACCGGCTTCGTCGGTTTCGTCGACATCTTCGGCGACGGGCTGCCGGCCCGTGTCATCCTCACCAGCGGCAATGTCCGGGCTTGGCCGAACCTCGGCCATGGCCGCTTTGCGCCGCCAGTCACTTTCGCCGGCGCGCCGCAGTTCTCCTCGCAGCTGAAGCTCAATCGCGTGTTGTGGGCGGATGTCAACGGCAGCGGCCATCCCAGCCTGCTGCTGCTCTATCCGGGACTGGTTCAGATCTATCTCAACCAGTCGGGAAATGCGTTTTCCGCGCCAATCCGCGTCGAGCTTCCGCTCGATCTCAGCGATGCCGACCAGGTCTCGGTGGCGGACGTGTTCGGCGATGGCGGCAGTTGCCTCGTCATCAGCCTCGCCGGCGCGCCCGTCCGCCACTATTACGTCGATTTCTCCGGACGCCTGCGTCCCAAACTCCTCCGCCAGATCGACAATCATTGCGGCCGGCTGACCGAGCTCCAGTTCCGCAGTTCCACCGATTATTATCTCGCCGCGCGCGCGCGCGGCGCGGGTTGGTTGACGAAGCTGCCCTCGCCGGTCCCGGTGCTTGCGACCGTCACCGAAGAGGACCTCATCGCCGTCACCACGATGCAGCGGGTCTGCGAGTATCGCGACGGCTTCTTCGATCCGGTGGAGGGGAAATTCCTCGGCTTCGGCTATGGCCAGAGCCAGGACACGCAAAGCTTCGCGCCCGCCGTCTGGCAGTTTCCATCCCGGGAGGGCGCGCGCTCGGTCGGCACGCCTGCGGACGGCGAAGCGGAGCTTCCGCCGGTGCGCCCGGCGCTGGCCAGGACCTGGTACGACACGGGCGCCTTCATTCTCGGCCCGGCGCTCCAGGCGCAATACCGCAGCGAATATTTCGCAGGCGATCCGGACGCGCTGAACTTGCCGCCGGATGTGTTCGCGCCGGCGATCCTGGCGAGCGATGCTGAAACGCGCCGTCAGGCCTGCGTCGCGCTGGCGGGCTCTCAATTGCGCCAGGAAATCTTCCAGGTCGGCGATGACGGCACGCCCGGCGACGTGCCGCTCAGCGTGGTGCAGGCGAACCGGTATGTGAGCCTGCTGCAACCCTGCCTCGACGGCCAGTACGCCGTGTTTCAGGTCCTGCCGCGCGAGAACGCGACGAGCAATTACGATCAGATCGCCGCCGATCCGCGCATCGAACACAGCTTTACGCTGGAGACTGATCCTTACGGCCAGCCCACGCTGGTCGCCAATATCGGTTATGGACGCCGTTCCGTGCCCGCCGGCGCGCCGCCGCGGCAGCACAAACTGCTGGCTTCGGCCGCACGCACGAGATTCATCAATGTCGAGACGCCCTATCACCTGATCGGCAAGCCATGCGAGCAGGCAGCCTATGAGCTCGCGGGACTCGATCCCGCGCCGGCCCGCTATTTCAGCTTCGATGCCTGCGCGACCCAGGTCGCCGCGGCCCTGGCGAACACGATTCCGTTCGGCAAGGATTTCACGCCGGGGCAAACTGCCGCGCAGCTCGAGCAATGGTCGCAGACGCTGTTCTGGGACGCGCAACAGAACGCTGCTCTGCCGCTGGGACAGACGACGCAGCAGGCGCTCGTCTATTGCGATCGCGCTGCGGTGTTTCCGCAAAGCCTGGTCGATGACGTCTACGACACGACGGTGGTCACGGCGCAGCTGCTGCAGCAGCAAGGCGGCTATCTGTTCGACGCGGCGGGCGGCTATTGGTGGAACCAGAACCTGATCGCCCGTTACACCGGCGCCGCCAGCTATCACTCCCTGATCGAAACGGTCGATCCCTTCGGCGCCGTGATGCAGTACGGGTACGACCCCTATTGGCTCGCGGTGATCACGGCCACGGACGCGCTGTCGCAGACCATTCGTTCCGCACTCGATTATCAGGCGATGCAGACGCGCACGGTCACCGACCTCAACGGCACGGTCTCCGAAGTGCTGTTCGACCCGCTGGCACAGGTGATCGTCTCCACGCTCCACGACGCGCGCGGCGGCGTCCCCAACGGCAATCAGCCGCTGTCGGCCTATGTCGAACAGCCTTTCGCAACGGGGCCCGAGGTCCTCGCCGACCCGCAAGAATATCTTCAGGGTGCGAGCAGCTTCTTCGCCTACGATCTCTTCGCCTGGCAGCGCGACGCGATGCCGCCGAACAGTGTCACGCTGACGAGGGTCGACTGGTATTATGCGCCGGACGGCTCGGCGGCGCCGGCTTCTCCGATCCGCCGCACGGTCGACTATGGCGACGGATTTTCGCGACCGATCAGCACCGTTTCGGCCATCGACAGCGCCGCGATCGCGCCGGATTCCTATCCGCCCCATACCGCACCCCCGTCGGGCGACTTGGCCTGGATCGTCTCCGGTCGCACGATCAACAACGAACGCGGCGAGCCGGTCCGCCGCTACGTGCCCTACGTCTCCGCCACACCGGACTACGCGCCCGTCCCGGACGTTGCGTTCACGGCCTATGCCTACGACGCCGCCAACCGGATCGTCCGCACCGACACGCCAGACGGCTTCTTCCGTTCCACGGTCTATGCGCCCTGGTGCGAAATCGTCAGCGACGAGGACGACAATGTCCTGCAGTCGGCGACATACAGGCGGATCATCATCGATAACGGCCCGGCAACATCAGAACAACGCGCGGCGCTGCAGAAGGCGGCCGTCTTCGCCGATACGCCGACGACGTCGCAATACGATGCGCGCGGCGCCACGATCCAGCGCACCCAGATCAATACCGCTGTCGTCGATAGCGTGGTCAGCACCTTCGACATGATCACGTCCTACTGGGTGAACATGTCGGGCGCCAATCTGCGCGTGGCGGATCCGCGCTTCTACAACCCGGCCACGCCGGACGTTCCCAAGGCGTTCAATTACGTCAACGTCCTGGACATGGCGGGCCAGGTGGTGTCGTCGCAGAGCGCCGATTCGGGCCTGGCCACCATTCTCTCCGACGCGCTCGGCGGGATGATCGATCATTGGAACGCCCGCGGCTTCCGCCTCGTGACGGCGTTCGACATGCTGCATCGCGAGACCAGCAAGACCGTCATCGGCGGCGGCCTCGACCAGATCGTGCAGCGCACGGACTACGGCACCGATCCGGCAACACGCAGCGTCAATCGCGTGATCCGCTCCTATGGGGAAGCGGGCGTCATGGAGATCGAGGGCTACGATTTATCCGCGGAGCCGGTGCGCAGCGCGACCCGGTTGCTGCAGGACTACAAGGATACGGTCGACTGGGCCGACCCGCCCTCGGTGCCGCTGCTGCCCGACCGCTGGCTCCAGAGCTGGCTGCGCAACGCCTTCGGAGAGATCCAGATCGCCGGCAATGCGGACGGCAGCCAGACGCAATATGCCTGCTACCTCAATGGCTGGCTGAAATCCCTGGCGCTTCTGCTGCCCGCCGCGACGACGCCCACCGCGGTGGTCAACAGCCAGACATTCAACGCGACGGGTGGCCGCCGCGTCGTCACCTATGCCAACGGCGTCACCACGAATTTCAGCTACGACCCGGCCACCTACCGGCTCACGCACCTGCTGTCCACGCGGGCTTCCGACGGCCGCATGCTCCAGGATGTCGCCTACACCTACGATCCCGTCGGCAATGTCAGCAACATGACCGATGCAACTCAGCCGGTGAAATTCTTCAGCGGGCAGACGACCTCCGGCGCACACGATTACACCTACGACGCCATCTACGAGCTGACCGACGCCACCGGCCGCCAGATGGTGGCGCAGACGCCGGGACAGCTCGAACCCTACCGGCGCGGCTTCCAATACGATCTCTCCGGAAACATCACCCGTGTACGTACCGTCGCCGACAGCAACGACGGACGGGGCACGGTCGATTTCGTTGTGTCGGCGACCTCCAACCATGCGGTGCCGGCCGACATGATCGCGGGGGGAAAGACGCCGGACGACTTCTACGACGCGACCGGCAATCTCGATAGCCTGCAGCAGCCGCTGCCTGATCCCGACCTGCCGGCTCTCGTTTTCGATTTCCGCAACGCGTTATCGTCCTCCGTCATGACCCCGCGCGCCAGCGGCGATCCCGACGCGGCATGGTTCACCTACGACGCGGCCGGCATCCGCGCGCGCAAGGTGGTGGAGCGCCTCACCAGTGGCGGCAAGCGAATCGAGGACAGCTTCTACATCGGCGATGTCGTCGTCGTCCGCGGCGCGCTGGAGGGGCAGCCCGCCACCGAGCAGATCGTGTCGCTCAAGCTGATGGTCGCCGGTCAATGCATTCTCGTCACCAGTGTCACGGAGCCGGTGGGCAATGGCGGCGGCACGCGCAACTACCGCTATCAGCTCGACGATCTCCTGGGTTCGGTGAATTTCGAGATCGACGATGCCGGCCAGATCATCACCTATGAGGAATACTACCCCTATGGCAGCGCCGCCGTGATCGGCGGCACCAGCGCATCCGAAGTCGCGCGGAAGCGCTACCGTTTCACCGGCAAGGAGCTGGATCGCATCACCGGCTTCTACTATTTTGGCCAGCGCTATTATTCGCCCTGGATGGGGCGCTGGATCACGCCCGATCCCGCCGGTCCCGTGGACCGCCTCAACCTCTATACCTATGCGGACAACAACCCGGCGACGCTCGTCGATCGCACCGGATTCGATCCGCTGACGCCGGCGGAGGAGGCCTATTGGCTCAATCTGATCGATAAGCAATATCGCTATCTCTCGCCGTCTGAGTATCTCTCGAACGTCGTGGTCTCCTGGGATGAGAGCGCCGAGATCAGGAAAAAGAACTCGCTGCTGTTCGCGGACGAGAGTGCGCGGTTCTCGCCCACGCTGGAGAAGACGATCGTCGACAAGTTCAGCGAATTCGGCGGCCTGTTCTTCGTCAACAATCCGGTACTGGCGGATTATTGGGACACGGCCAATTCGCGCATCAAGTTTCCGAGCAGCGGCAGCGACCTTCGCAAAGACTATGCGATGACGCGCAGCCATCTCACCAACGTGGTTTCCGACGATGATCTCGGACTCGACTTCTCGAGTCCGTTCGAGACCCATCACCTGCAGCTGAAGTCCGTACATCCCGAGCTCGCCGTGGAGACGATGAACTTCGCGCTCACCACGCGCGGCAACACCTCCAAGGGACTCGTCGGCCTGCATGAAGGCCTGTTTCACACGCTGACAGCCGGCGGCATGGGCAGCCTCTTCGCCACGGAGGTACCGGCCGTGACCGGCATCGTCAAGCGGATGACGGCGCAGCGCCTGGAACTCGATATCACCGATACCAAGGCCCTCCAGGCTGCCGGCTACGGCTGGCTCGAACTCGAGGATCGCTCCAAGGGCAAGCCCGTCAAGATCTTCGACATCACCGCCAGCAAGAAGCGCAAGGACGAAGAGCGGCACAAGACGAAGGTCACCAAGTTGAAGAAAGCCTACAAGCCGGCGAGCGGCGGCGTCCTCAATCCCGCGAAGCGCGTGAAAGTCCAAACGCTCGCGAAGAAGGCGACGATTTCCTCGGCGCTGCACGAATTCTCGTCATCCGACTTTTAACCGAGAGGAACCTCGCCATGGCCAGCCTCGCCGCGATTGGTGGTTCGAAATTCGCAGCGTTCCAGGCGCGCAACCCCGGCTTCGACATCCTCTCCACGGATCTCATCCATCCGGACAGGCTGAAGACGCTGGACTGGGGCGGACTCGATCCGCAGGCGGATCTCGCGGAGCTGCGGCTCTATCAGCGCGTTCTGCGGCTCTGCGAAGACGACGAGGTGGCTAAGCGACTCATCCTTCTCGGGTTGGTTTCGGCCCATCATGTCGCGCGGCTGCCGGAGGCGGCGTTCGTCAAGACCTATTCGGGGTCGCTCGGTCTGAAAGACGGCAATCTTGCCGAACTCCACCGCCGCGCCGTCGAAACCAAGACACGCACCCGTCATCTCTGGGCCACGTTCCACAACACCGTCGGCTCGCCGCACTACATGGCCGGACGGATGAGCAACGTCGATGACGGAGTTCTCGACTATCTCTATGCCATCCCCAGCTACGCCGACTTCTTCGGCTCCCTCGACTACTGCTCCTGCGAACACTGCGCCTCGATGTTCGGGCCGGCCGCCTACCTCACCGACATCTTGCGCATCGTGGTGCAGTATCTCGACAACCCCACCTTCAATCCGGACATCCCGGACGGCTATCACCTGTTCCAACGCCGCCCGGACATCGAGAACATCCCGCTCACCTGCGCGATGACGAACGATCTGGTGCCCTATCTCCAGATCGTCAACGAGGTGCTGACGGGGACGATCAACGCCAGCCAGCCGGCCGCCGACGTCTTCCGCACGCTGGCCGCGGCGCCTTATCCGTTCAACCTGCCGTTCAATCTTCCGCTGGTGCAGATCCGCGCCTATCTGAAGACGCTGAACAGCGCGCTGTGGCAGGTTTATGAGACCTATCTCGACGCGCCCGGCTCCGATCCCGAAGCCCATCTGCCGACCCTGTTCTCCGTGGGCTGCGAAGCGTTGTCGCTCACGCCGACCCAATACCAGGTCGTCTCGACGCCGGTGACGACGAACACCGGCGTCGGCGCGCAATATGGCGTGCCCAGCGGACGCATCCTGACCAGCACCGCCACGGGAACCGTGACGGTGGCCGCGGAATCCCCCGCGGTGACGGGCGCGGGCACCAGCTTCTTCGCGCAGGTCTTTCCAGGCGATTCGGTGCAGATCGGCAACGAGCGCCGCATGGTCATCAAGGTGGAGAGCGACACCGCGCTCACCGTGGACAGCCCGTGGCGCAAGGCAGTCGCCGGCGCGACCATGACCGTCTACCCGCTCGACGATCTGTCGTGGAGCCTCAATTTCAACTATCGCACCGGCCTGTCCTTCGCTCAGTTGCAGGATCTGCTGACGCAGGATCTCGACGCCGCCGAACTCGGCGCCAACATCGCCGATGACTTCTTCATCAACAGCGCCAACGCGACGGGGCAATTTCTGCGCACGCAGATCGACCGCTCCGATCCCGAGCAACCGATCAACCGCATCGCCTATCAGTCCCTGAACTCGCTGGACCTGCTCAATCGCTTCATCCGGCTGGCGCAGATCAGCGGCGTCGCGTTCAAGGACCTCAATCTGGTGATCGAGGCGCTGGGCGGCACGATCGGCACCGGCACGATCGAATCCCTCGGCGGCATCGTGCTGTTCGACCAGCGCTTCCGCAGTACCGTGCCGGAAACGCTCGCGCTCTACTCCGACATCACCACCATCGGCGTGAAGGATCCTGCCCAACCGGTGGATCTGTTCGACCGCCTGTTCAACAGCCCGGGCTTCCTCGGCGTGACCGCGGGCACCCTGCCGCCCTATACGGCGAAGGGCACGGTGAGCATCGCGGCCAGCACGACGGTCAGCGGCGCCGGCACGGATTTCGCGGCGATCATCGCCGGCATGCGGGTACGGGTCGCCGGCGAGCTGCGCATCGTCGCCGGCGTCAACGTCGCGAGCAACACCCTGACGGTGACCCAGGCATTCACGCAGACTGCCAGCGCCGTGCCGATGATCGTCTATCCGTCCGAAGGGCTGACCGAAGACGCGCTGCCGGTGTACCACCCGCAATACGACCGCAACCCGCTGTACACCAATCCGGTGCTGCAGTGGACCGTGGATTCGAAGCTGGATCAGCGGCCGGAGACCCGGGGGCGGCTGGCAGCGGCATTTCGCGTCAGCGACGACGACCTGACGCTGATCGGCAATCAGGGCCTCGAAGTGCTGGGCATCTCGGACGGCATCATCCCGCTGACCGTGCCGAACATGTCGCTGCTCTACAGCTATGCGCGCATGGCCTCGCTCGTCGGCATCCCGGTCGCCAGCTACTTGAAGCTGCTCGATCTCAAGGGCGTGTTGCGGCTCAACTCGCTGGCCGATGTCTTCTCCGTGGCCGAGGATGCGAGCTGGCTCAAGCGCAGCGGCATCAATCCCTTCGCGTTGGAATATGCCCTGCAGGGCCAACATGGCCGCGAATTCGATCCCGGCCTCACGATCGAGAAGATCTCCGCGTTCCTCAAGACGACGTGGGCGCAAGCCGCGGGCTGGCTGATGACCAGCGCCAGCTTCGTCAACGAGGACATCACGGCGGATATATCCGCCGATTATTTCAAGCTGTTGCAGGCGGGCGAAGCACCCTTCATCAACCAATATGGCGTCGTGCTGCAGAATCTCATCGACTTCAGCACGGTGGCGTTCGTCAATCCGCTGGCCGAGGCGTCCTTCATCACCCCGGATATCACGCCAGCGCAGTCAGCGCAGGTGTTCAACGAACTCACCAGCAACGGCGTCCTCCTGGCGGGCGGCATCCTGTCCAGCGCCTTCAGCCGCGACACGGACCTGGCGTTCCTGTTTCCGGAGATCCCCAAGGAACAGCGGGATATCATGATTTCGCAGGTGCGGGCGATCCTCCTCGTGGTGCAGCGCCGGATCGAGCATGTCGTCAACATCCTGCAGGTGTTCGGCGGCGCGCCGACCCCCCAATATCCGAACCGCGGAACCCAGCAATCGGGCCTGTGCGAGCAATTGGGCCGGTTCCTCAATGCGACGACCGACAAGGTGCTCGTCATCGCGCCCTTCATCTCGCTCAAGTTCGGTCCGGCGGATTACGTCGCGGCTTTCCTTCAGCCACCGCCGCCACCGAATCTCAATACGCCGTTTCCACCTCCGGACCTGGTCCAGTTCATCACGCTGCTGAACCGCGCCCTGGTGATGTGCCGGGAATTGGCGCTGACCGCGACGGAGATCGCCGCGGTGCTCCGCAACCCGACAGCCTATGGCGTCAGCACGACCCTGCCCCCGACGCTGGCATCGGTCGAAAGCCTGTGGCGTTTCAAGACGCTGACCCGCGATTTCCACGACGTGCACGACAAGCTGATCGCCTACTTCGACATGTCAGTCAGCGGTCTTTGCGCCGACGATCCGAAGTTCAAATTGCTGGCGTCGATCACCGGCTGGAGCCAGTCGCAGATCTGCACGCTGGTGGCGACCTTCTTTGCCACCGGGACCGGCTACAACACCGTGGACGGCATCGTCCGAATGAAGCGCGTATTCGATCTCGGGGGGCGGTTGGGGGCGGACGTCAATGCGCTGCTGAAACTCGCGCAACTCAATGTTCTGGCGCCGGCGATCAGCGACCAGAGCTGGGCCGCCTATAACGATGCCTCCAGCATCGCACTCGGCATGTTGAAGGCGAAATATTCGCGCGAGGAATGGCCCGCTGCCTACCGCCCGGTGGTCGACACGCTCAACACCGCCAAGCGCGACGTGCTGGCAGGCTACGCCATCGTGACGCTGCAGCCGGATTTTCCAAACATCCAGACCACGGACGATCTCTACAGCTATGTGCTGATCGACGTGGAGATGACGGGCTGCGCGGACATCTCCTACATCAAACAGGCGATCCTGTCGGTTCAGCTCTACATGCAGCGCGCGCATATGATGCTCGAGCCGGGAATCACCAATGATTCCATTCCGCGCACCTGGTGGTCATGGCTGTCGAACTATCGCATGTGGGAAGCAAACCGGAAGATATTCCTCTATCCGGAGAATTACCTGCGCCCGGAGTTGCGCAAGGACAAGACGCCGCTGTTCACCAAGATGCAGGACGGGCTTTCCGCAAACGACATCACACCGCAGACCGTCAACGATTCCTACGTCGAATATTTCGACGGCTTCTCCCAGTTGGCCTCGCTGCAGCAAGTGGCGGCATTCTTTGGCCCCGCCCCGGCGCCGGGCGGTTCGGGTATCACGGTCAACACGCTCTATGTGATCGGGCGGACCGCTGTCGAGCCCTATACCTTCTATATGCAATGTCAGTATGACACCGGGCTGTGGTCGGCGTGGCAGGAGATCGATGCGTCGATCGGCGCACCCGCCGTCTCGCCGCTGCATGTCTTCGGCCGGCTCTTCCTGTTCTGGGTGGAACCGAACACGGCGGCGTCGTCGCAGGTGTCCGGAGGAACGGCGCAGAGCGCGCAAGTCACCCGGTCGGTTCTGAAATACAGCTTCATCAATCATTCGGGACGCTGGACCGCGCCGCAGACGATGGTGCAGCTGGTCAGCGATTTCGACCCGATGCAGGGCGGGTACAAGACGGCGCAGGTCGATCCGGCCACCTTCGTGACCGCGCAGATCCAGTGGCACAAGGTGTCGCCGCTGATCATCAGCGGCACGAACATGGCCGACAGCAAGATTCTCGTCGATTTCGGTCAGTTCTTTGCCCTGCCGTCGGGCTCTCCGACTCCGCCCGTGGCCCCGACCAGGACCCAGGTGCCGAACCCGGAAGCCTTCGAGTTGGCGATGGCCATCTACCAATCGTCCGGCCTCTCCGTCGCCGCATCGAATGCCGGGATGGAGGGTTACACCTTCGTCAATCCGTCGATGCTGGTCGGAAACGCGCTGAACGGTTCGCCGACCAGCGTGGTGATGACCAATTACGGCAGCTACAACGGCGATCAGATCTACGGCTATGTGCCGTTGATTCCGCGCGTGGTGCAGCCGGCCGGGACGGTGCCCACCTTGCGCATGGTGCAGATCGAGAATCTGTTTGCCATGAACTATGTCGGCCAGGGTGCGCCCTACCAGTTGATGCCACCGGTCGCACCGCTGCCGCTGCTTTACAACATCTCGGATCGCGCCAGCATCACCGTGCCGGTGGACAACCAGCCTTTCTGGTACGTCTTCGGCAATGGCGACGAGAGCTTCCTCGTCCGCTCGATGGAAACCGGCCTGAAATTGCTGAGCGAGATCACCCGCGTCAAGCGGGACATGTCGGGCACGACCAACGAGACGGATCTCATCCCCCTTCTCTATTCCGCGACGCCGCAAACCTTCGGCAGCTTCAAATGGTCGTTCCAGCGCCTCAGCACCGGCGCGGTGACCAGGATGAACCGCGCGCTGTTCGCCGGGGGCGTGCCCATGCTGCTCTCTGTCGACGTCCAGGTTACGCCCCAGAAGCCGCTCTTTCCCTTCAGCCGCTTCTATCAGACGCCCTCCAGCGGGCCCGGGCCGAATACGGAACCGCCGCTCATTCCGGACGGCGACACGATCGACTACGACGGTCCCTACGGTCCGTATTTCTGGGAGGTGTTCTTCTTCACGCCCTGGATGGTGGCGAACCAGCTGCAGGTCAACCAGCACTTCGCCGAGGCACAGGACTGGTTCAATTACATCTTCGACCCCACCATTTCCGCTAATGCCGATCCGACGGCCAAGACGCCGCTCGACCGCTTCTGGCGCTTCGTGCACTTCCGCGACCTGACGGTGGAAAGCCTGCTGGAGTCGCTCAGCGACCCGGCGCAGATCGCCGTCTACAACAACGATCCGTTCGATCCCAACGCCATCGCGCGATTGCGGCAGAGCGCCTATCAGAAGGCGATCGTCATGCGCTATGTCGACAACCTGCTGCGCTGGGGCGACTACGAATTCACCAAGGACACCTGGGAATCAATCAACGTCGCCACGCTGCTCTATACGCTGGCACTCGAAATTCTGGGTCCGAAACCGGTCGATGTGGGACCGTGTTCCAGTCAGCCGCCGATGACATTCGGTGACATTCTGGCGGAATACGGCACCGACATTCCTCAATTCCTCATCGGGCTGGAGAACGCGCTGCCCCCGATGAATGCGCGGCTCGCGCTCGTCGAATCGGATCGTTACGTTCCCTACAACGACCTGAACACCTATTTCTGCGCGCCGGAGAATGCCGAATTCCGCGCCTATTGGGCGCAGGTCGAGGACCGGCTCTACAAGATCCGAAACTGCATGAACATCCAGGGCGTGGTGCGGACGCTGGCGCTGTTCGAACCGCCCCTCGACGTCAATGCGCTGGTGCGCGCCGGCGCCGGCGGCGCAGGCCCGCAGGTGATCCAGCAGTCCCAGGCCGGGGTCCTGCCCTACCGTTTCGACACGGTCATCGGCATGGCCAAGGAGTTCACCGGCCAGTTGACGCAGATCGGCGGCCAGTTGCTCGCCTCGCTGGAAAAGAAGGATGCCGAGGCCCTGAACCGGATACGCGCAACGCAGGAATTGCGCATTCTCAACATGACGACGCGCGTGCGCCAGCTCCAGATCGACGAGATCAACCAGAACATCGAAGGGCTGCAGATCAGCCGCAAGGCGGCCGAGGCACGCAAGACTTTCTATCAGACACTGCTCGATACGGGCCTCTCCGACGCGGAGAAGGTAAGCATCGCCTCCACCGTGCTCGCCGGAATCTTCTCGACCACCGCAAGCGTGATGAAGACGGCGTCTTCGCTCGCCCATCTCGCGCCCAATGTCGGCTCGCCCTTCGCCATGACCTATGGCGGCCAGCAGGTCGGCTCCAGCCTCGATAAGGCCGCCAGCGTATTCGAGGTGATCAGCGGACTCTTGACCACGATCGCCAGCGTGAGCCTTACCGTCGCCGGCTACGAGCGGCGAGCCGAGGATTGGGAGCAGCAGCTTCGCCAGGCGGATTTCGACGTCCAGGTGATCGACAGCCAGCTCAAGGCCGCGCAGATCCAGCTGCAAAGCGCCGACCAGCAGCTTCTGATCCATCAGCAATCGATCGCGCAGTCGGTCGAGATCGAGAACTTCCTCACCCAGAAATTCACCAACACCGAGCTGTATGAATGGATGGTGTCGCGGCTGAGCGGCGTCTATTTCCAGGGCTATCGCGTCGCCCTCGAGATGGCGATGGCGGCCGAGCTGGCCTTCCAGTACGAGCTGAATACGACCGACAGCTTCATCACCTTCGCTTACTGGGACGGACTTCACAAAGGCCTGCTGGCCGGCGAGCAGCTGACGCTCAGCCTCAACCAGATGCAGAAGGCCTATGTCGAACGAAACACCCGTTCGTTCGAGATCGAGAAGACGGTCTCGCTGCTGTCGCTGTTCCCGCGCGCCGTGATGGACCTGCAGAACACCGGCATATGCGAATTCGCCTTCGACGAAGCGCTGTTCGACTTCGATTTTGCCGGCCAGTACGCCCGCCAGATCAAGGCGATCTCGATTACGATCCCGGCGCTGGTCGGACCCTATCAGAATATCCATGCCACCCTGACGCAGCTTGGCAGCCAGACGCTGATCAAGGCGTCGCCGAACGGGGTGGCGTTCCTTCTGGGCCAGACCGCGCAGACCCCGGACCTCAGCGTGCTGCGGGTCAATTGGCGTTCGAACCAGCAGATCGCCCTGTCGACCGGCGTGGACGATTCGGGGATATTCGCGCTCAATTTCGGCGACGACCGCTACCTGCCGTTCGAAGGCACGGGCGCCATCTCGCGCTGGCGGCTGGACATGCCGAAGGACGCGAACCTCATCGATTATTCGACCATCTCCGACATCGTGGTGAAGGTGCGCTACACGGCCCTTGCCGGCGGCAAAGCCTTTGCCGACGCCGTCCGCGGCATGCTGCAGAACGTGCCCTATCTCGGACGGCTCGCGCTGAACTTCGCCCTTCAATTCCCGTCGCAGTGGTTCGCGTTCCTCAACCCCGGAAGCGGTGCCACCCAACAGCAATTCTCCTTCGTGGCGGCTCGCAGCATGCTCCCGGCCAATCTCACCATCGAGGATGCGACGGAGATCTACGCCGAACTGCAGCTGGCCGCGGGCCGCAGCCTCGGCGGCACGCTGACGGCGACGCTGACCATCGGCAGCGGTTCCGGCGCCACCACCCAGACCCTGACATTCGACAACAAGACCACCGCCCTGCTGCCCAACCTTTCCATCGCCAATTGGGTGGATCAGCCCTGGACGCTCACGGTGGCGAAAGCCGGCGTGCCGCCCGGCATCAAGGATCAAACGACGGAATTGATCGATCCCACCGCGCTGCTGACGATCGGCATGATCGTGACCTACGGCGCGGCGCGAGGATGAGTTGCGTGAGATGAACCCCACGCCCTCTGGGACCGCAGGGCTGCCAACAGGAGGATTTCATGGCTGACGAAACGCCGATGTGTTCTGCCGCACACTGCTCTGGAGTAAGCACCGGGATCAACAACACCTGCAAGAAGAACGGCTGGCCGGTCAATCACCTGGTGCTCGTCTGCGACCCGGTGACCGGGGACTGCTGCAATTGCACATGCTCGTGCCTTGCCTATGGCACGCCGGTCGCCATTCCCAACGGCACCAAGGCGATCGAGACGATTGCATTGGGCGACCCGGTGCTTGCCGCCGACACGAACTTCCAGTGGAAGGCGATGCCGGTGGAATTCAGCGACGGCACGGGGCCGAACAGCGTCCAGCCGCAGATGGTCTACGTGACCTATGGACAGCCGGAGCAGACGATCATCGTCACGCTGGATCACACCTTCCTCCAGGACGGCGGGAAAATGATCCGCGCCAACATGCTGATCGTCGGCGATTCGCTGCTCGACTCCACGGGCGCCCAGATCAAGATCGCCAGGATCGAAGTCAAGAATTACCTGGGCGGCGTCTGGAACATCGCCACCTCGCACGCGGAACCCACCAGCCTCGACGGACACCTGATCAACACGCAGGGCGTGATCTCCGGCGACTATGCCGTGCAGTTGTTCTACGAGGAGCTCTCGAAGCAGGGGCTCACGGTGGCGGCCCGCAAGGATACCGTGGGAACGGATGCGCACCGCGCGGCCGCAGGCCTCGCGCCGCGCTCGAGCCTGCCGGAAAAGCCGCTGAGCGCCGTGCTGCAGGCCAAGTCGGCGCAGCATTGGTCCCACCCGAACGTCCACATCCATCTCGATCACAGCTTCGTCGTGGCGGCGCCGTCCGCGAACCAGGGCTACCTGACGACCATGCAGGCCACCGAGGCGCGCGACAAGGTGCCTCATCGCACCTTCGCCGAATCCGCCCGGATCGTCGAATATACCCGGTGGGCCTTCACGTTGTTCTCCGGCTTCTATCCGGACGTGAACTTCATTCTGGACTGGCCAAACGCCAACGCCAACGTGTTCGCACTGGTTCTCGACGGACAGAAGAACGTGCTGGTCCAGGGCGGACTGTTGCGGGCGCTGCCGATCAGCTGGGAGTCGATCACGCTGCTGATGGCCTATTCGGTCAATCGTTTCCGGGAAGATCCACCGGTCGGCGCGGATGGACTGCTGTGCAAGCCGCAATGCGACTTTGACGTCATTCCGGTGCTGATGAACGTATTCTACCCCTTGTACCCGAAGGTCATCTTCAACGCCGTCAACCAGATGGAGGCGTTGTTCAAGGACATTCCAACCAAGGACGATACGCCGTCGGGCCAATGCCACCCGACCACGCTCGAATGCCGCATCGAGACCTATCGCAATTCGATGTCGATGTTCTCGTTGCCGGAATGCGCCGGCGGCCTCATTCCGCTGAAGAAACCCAAGACCTAGCGCTGACGCGCGGGAGCCGGCGGCGTTCCGGCTCCCGCTTCGCTACAGGGAGTGCCTCGATGGTGGATACCGACATCGCGCCGGAATGCCCGGACGAATTCAACAGCAAGATCGCCAAGAGCGTCACCCGGCTCTGCGGCGAGCACGGGTTGCCGCCGGGCCAGCCCGTGTTGACGCTCAACTCGCAGACCCAGAGCCTGTGCTGGAGTCGGTGCGGCGCGCAGGCCGGCGTGATGGCCGTCGAGACGCCGGCGGGCGCGCGCTGGACCAGTCAGCTGCGCGCAGGAGATACGGTGCTGGCCGCTGGCCCGGAGCTGGACTGGCGGCCGGCGCCGCTCGCGTTCAGCGCAGGGATGAGTCTGAGCCAGGCCGAGACGGAGTTCATCGTCCTGCGGTTCGATGATCATCCCGCCGATGGCCTCTGCGTTCTCGGCGACCAGGTCTTCCTGGACCGCGCGGGCAGCCTGGTACGGGCTCGGGACATGGTCGCGGGCGACTGGCTGCGCAATGCCGACGGCGGGGCGTGCCATGTCGCGAACGCGGCACCGGTGCTGCTGCCGCGCGGCTTTGCTTGGCCGATCGCGATAACCGCGGAGCGCCCTCAGGCGCTCGACGATCATCTTCTCTCCTCGCAGGGATTGGTAACGGGCGACTATGCCGTGCAATTGTTCTTCGACGATTTCGTCGCGGCCGGGCTGGCGCACAGGCCGCCGCGGATGGCGTGACAGCAGGACCGGGGTGCAATCGAGCCCCGAATGGTTTCGAGCGGCGCCCCGGGCCGACGGGACGCGCAATGATGGAGATGGAGCAATGTCGGAACCCGCGCGCACCGTTCAGACCGCAACGGACCTGAAGCCGTTTCACGAATATGCCAGCCTCGCCGAAGGCTGCACGGAACTCGGCGCCTTTCTGGGGCTGGACGGCCCCGTATCGGAAGACGTGTTCGTCGGCGCGATGCAGGATCCGGTGTATGCCCGCAATCTCATCATTTCGCGGTCGGCACCGACGTTCCTCAAGGCCCTGCTCGACAAGCCGCCGCAACGAGAGCCGGTCACGGAGCGGAGCGAAAAAACCAATATCGAGTTGCTGGCGAAGGCGGCCAAGTCGCTGTGGAACTGGACGCGTTCCGGCATGGAAACGGTGAGCGACGAGGTCTATCGCCGCCGCCTGGACCGATGCGCCGTCTGCCCCCATTTCGCAACGCCGCCCAATCGCGCCATCTACAATCTCGGGGCGGCTTTCGCCGCCGACACACAAGAGCGCAAGATCTGTGCGCTGTGCGGCTGCGTCACCGCCAACAAGGCGCGCATGGCTACCGAGAATTGTCCCGGCGACGATCCGGACCGGCCCGGCTTCACGCGTTGGGGCGAGCCGAAACTCTAGCAGTATCGTGCCTGTTGCGTTCATTGCCTATGTCATGGAGAGAGCCAAAGGAGATTGGAATGCCCGACAAACACCAGTTCTACTCAGCCGAAATACCCGATTGCACGTCGTCGAAATGCAAGGAGGTGGAATCCGGACTGCAGAAAGTTTGCAAGAGCAACGGATGGCCGCCGGGCCATAAGGTGCTGGTTTGCGACGAAACGGGACAGTGCTGTTATTGCCTTTGCCACTGATCGTGCCGGTGCGCGCGCGCGCCCCGCGGGATGTCTCGCAGGGCCGAACCAATCAAACCAGGGAGATTGCGCTATGGCCGAGACGACACACCACTTCTACAACGCCGAAACTCCGGACTGCACCACCATCCACTGCGCCGACGTGTCGCCGGAGATTCACAAGATCTGCCATACTCACAACTGGCCGCCAGGGCAGAAAATTCTGGTCTGCGACCCCGCGACGGGGAAGTGTTGCTACTGCCATTGTTAGCGGCGGCGAATGGCGTGCGACGGCAGTGCTGCAAGCGGCAATCCTGCCGTCGCGCTCAAGAAATTCCCGAGATGTCGCGTAGCTGGGGGGCAAGCGCGGGAGTGCAGCAGAGGATCGGATTGCCTTTGCTGATGCCGTCGCCGGCGAAGAAATCATTGATCGAGGCGCCCGCCTCGCTGGCGATGACGATGCCGGCCGCGACGTCCCAGGCATTGATGTGCAGCTCGGCATAGGCGTCGGTGAGCCCGTTCGCGACATGGCAGAGCCCGAGCGTGCCCGAGCCACCGCGCTTCACCGCGCAGCCGGCGGCGTAGCCGCGCTGCAGCATGGCAAGGTAGCGCTCGAAGGGAATGCGGGTCGACCAGCCGAACTCGACACAGGCGCGCGTGAGGTCCTCAGTGCCCGAGACGGCAATCCGCCGCCCGTTCAGTGTCGCCCCCTGTCCGCGCCGGGCGACATAGAGTTCGTCCAGCGCCGGTGCGGCCACGATCCCGATCGTGGGGACGCGGTTGAGCAGGAATCCGATCGAGATGCACCAGTTGCGGTCGCCGCGGGCGAAGTTCGAGGTGCCATCGATCGGATCGATGATCCAGACCGCATCGCTCGCTGCGCCACCGCCCTCCTCGCCGATCACCGTGTCGGTCGGGAACAGCACGGCCAACCGCTGCCGCAGGAAGTCCTCGACGGCTCCGTCGGCAACGGTCAGCCAGTCCTGGGCGCCCTTCATGGTGACGCCGAGGCTGTCCTGCTTGCCGAAATAGTCCAGCGCCATGCGCCCGGCCTCGGCGACCATGCCCTGGACGGCATAGCGCCGCAATTCGAGGTCTGCCGGTGTCATCCTCGAACGGCCTCGATGGCGACTGGCTTTCCGATTCGGGCGGATTCGGTGGCGGCGTCGGCCAGGAGATCACGGATCAACGACGAGAGGAAGGCTTCGTCGTCACTGCTTGGCATGAGCCCGATCGATCGCACGTTGGCAGGCATTGGGTTCACAAATCTGTTGCATCAGCAGGCTACGGATCGTTACGTTTATTCCAAGCCGGTGGCGGAATGGAAGAACAATTCCATTTGGCAAAATCAGATCGGCATGGAGGGAACGGATATCGTGCAGGCGGAAACGCAAGCCGTGTCATGCGCCGGCGCGGCGATCCGGGTGCGCGACCTGCATGTCGCCTATGGCGGCACGCCAGTGCTGCACGGGATCAGCCTCGACTTCCCTCCCGGCACCTTCACCGCTCTCCTGGGCGCTTCCGGCTGCGGCAAGACCACCCTTCTGCGTTCGTTGTGCGGCTTCGTACAGATAGCCTCCGGCTCGATCGTGGTCGGAGACCGCGACGTCGCTCTGCTGCCGCCGGAGAAGCGTGGCATGGCGATGGTATTTCAGTCCTACGCGCTGTGGCCGCACATGACCGTGCTGCAGAACATCGGCTATGGGCTGAAGCTGCGCGGCGCCACCAGGACCGAGATCGCCGCCAAGGTGGCTTCGCTGCTCGCGATGCTGGGCCTCAGCGGCTACGAGGAGCGCAAGGTCACGGCGCTGTCCGGCGGGCAGCGCCAGCGCGTCGCGCTCGGCCGGGCGCTGGCGGTCGATCCCGGTATCCTGCTGCTCGACGAGCCGCTGTCCAATCTCGACGCCAAGATCCGCATGACGATGCGCCACGAGATCCGCGCGATCCAGCAACGGCTCGGCGTCACTGCCATCCATGTCACGCATGATCGCGAGGAAGCCATGACCATGGCGGACCGGCTGGTCATCCTGCAGGCGGGGCGGATCGCCCAGGTCGGCACGCCCGAGCAGGTCTACGATCGGCCGGCGAGCGCCTTCGTCGCCAATTTCATGGGGGCGGAGAACGTCCTGCCCGTGCATGTCGCGCACAGCGAGGACGGGACGACCGTCAGCACCGGCCCCGCGGTCATCCGGCTCGCGGACAACGACGCCACCGCGCTGCCTGCGGGCGAGGCCATGGCCTATTTCCGCGACGGCGCAACGAGCCTCGACGCGCCAGACGCGGCGCCGCGGGGCGATCTCCTCGTGCCCGGGCGCATCACTTCGCGCAGCTATCCCGGCGGCCTCTACCGCTATCGCGTCGAGGCGGCCGGCCGGCAGATCACGGTCGACGACGCCGCACGCCATGAACCGGGCACAGCCATAGGCCTGCGCATCCCGGTGCAACGCCTTCACATCTTCCCGGCGGCCGAGGCCGCCATCGCGGCCTGACAAGGAGCCAGACCCATGCGAATTTTCACGATAGCCTGTTCCCTCGCAGCGCTGCTCGCAGCGCAGCCGCTCGCTGCGCAGACCCTCAATGTCGCCTCGGCCGGCGACCAGAACATGGTCGACTACGTCAAGGACTATCTCGGCCCGATGTTCGAGAAGAGCCATCCCGGCGTGAAGGTCGTCGCCGTCGGCACCGGCCCCGGCGATGCCGGCTCCCAGAAGATCTACGAGAAGCTCGATGCCCAGAAAGGCGCAGCAACCACCGATTTCGACGTGGTGGTGATCCACCAGAAGGCCGCCGGCACAATGGTGAAGCAAGGGCTGCTCGCGAAATACACCGACAAGGTCGACACCGCGAAGCTGGTCTCCAGCGAGAGCGCCAAAAACGCGCTCGGCGCCGACGTCTCGGGCTACGTCATCCCGATGTTCCAGTCGCAGACGGCGCTGGCCTACAACGCCGATATGCTCAAGACGCCGCCAGACAACTACGCCGAGTTGAAGGAGTGGGCGAAGAAGAACCCGAAGCAGTTCGGCTACAATGGCATCAAGGGCGGCATGTCCGGCGTGGCTTTCGTCGCCGGCTGGGTCTATGCCTTCGGCGGCGACGCCGGCAAGTTGATCCAGGGGCCGTATGACCCGGCCGAGAAAACCAAGTGGGACACGGCCTTCAGCGAGCTGAAGGACTTCAACAAGAACGTCATCATCACGCCCGGCAATGCCGGCACGCTCGACATGCTCAACCGCGGCGAGATCGCTATCGGCCCGGTCTGGGTCGACATGTTCTATTCCTGGCAGGCCGACGGCAAGCTGCCGCCCAACATGAAGCTCAAGCTCGCCTCGCCCGGCATGCCCGGCCAGCCGATGTACTACGCCGTGCCGGAGAAGACGGCGCAGCGCAAGCTGGCGGAGGAGTTCATCGCGCTCGCCACCAGCCCGCAGGTCCAGGCGGACGGCATCGTCAAGAAGTTCAACTGGTATCCGGGCATCGATGCCAAGAACCTCGAAGGCAAGCTCGACAAGGCGGCATGGGACAAGCTCTTCACCGACATCACCCCGACCGACCTGGCCAAGAACGCAAAACCCTTCCCGATCGCGCCCTATTTCAACGACATCCTCGAGGGCTACGAGAAGAAGGTCGCCAACTGAGGGGCGCCTTTGCGGGATGGCGATTGGAACGCCGTATCATGAGCCTGTCCCAACGCCAGCTCGCCTTGCTGCTGATCGCGCCAGGTCTCGCCCTCGTCACGGCGCTGTTCCTCTATCCGCTCTGCTTCTCTGTCGTCTCGGCCTTCACCGGCCCCGAGGGCGGGTTCTCCCTGCAGGCCTTCGGCAAGGCCTTCGAACTCTATTCCGGCGACATCCTGTTCACGATCGTCATCGTGGTGACCTCCTGCGCGCTGACGGCGCTGGCGGCGATCGCCATCGCCGGCACGCTGACGCTGGCTGAGAATCCGTGGGTCGTAGGTTTGCTCCGCGCCCTCTACCGCTGGCCCCTGTTCATTCCCTTCATCGTGGCCGCGCAGTGCATGCGCACCTTCCTCGCCAAGAACGGGCTGATGAACAACACCTTCGTCTCGCTCGGCCTGCTGGAGCCGCTGCAGGCGGTGAGCTATCTCGACTGGCGCGGGATCATCATCACCTTCGTGTGGAAGCAGACCCCGTTCGTCGCGCTGCTGCTGGCCGGCGCGCTGGCCTCGCTCGACCGGGCGACGCTGGAGGCCGGGCGCAATCTCGGCGCCTCGCGGCTCAGGGTTCTGATCGAGCTGGCGCTGCCGCAGGCGATGCCGACGCTGCTCGTTGCGCTGGTCCTCTCCTTCGTGACGATGCTCTCGGTGCTCTCAGTGCCGATGATGGTGGCCGGTTCGCAGCCGACCATGCTGACCGTCGACATGGCCTTCCGCATCAACGCCTATGGCGACTATGCCACGGCCAATGCACTCGGCGTTATCACCTACCTGATCAGCGCCGGGGCTGCGATCCTCTACCTCCGGCACGGCATGGCGAAGGGGAGCGCGCCATGAGCCGCGTCGCGTCCTTGCTGCGCGCCGCGCTGGCGGGCGTTGTTCTCGCGGCCTTCGCCTTCGCGCTGATCGGTCCGCTCGCCAATCTGGCGCTGTGGTCGGTGGCCGAGCGCTGGTACACGCCCTACAAGCTGCCCGTCACCTACGGCACCCGCTACTGGGAGCAGGTGTTCCGCCCGACCGGCGATGCCATGGCATCGCTCGGGACCTCGGTGTGGATCGCGATGCTGACGGTCGGCGTCGCGCTCGCGCTCTCGGTTCCGGCCGGCTACGCGCTGGCGCGCCTGAAGCTGCCGATGCGCTCGCTGTTCATGATCGTGTTCCTGCTGCCCCAGGCCTTTCCCTCGGTGGCGGTCTACATCAACGTGGCGCGGATCTTCTATCATATCGGCATCAACGGCACGGTGCTCGGCGTCGTGCTGGTGCACGCCGCGCATGGCCTGGTCTATTCCGTGTGGATCGCGGCCGCGGCCTTCGCGGCGGTCGACAGGGATCTCGAACTCGCGGCCCGCAACATCGGCGCCTCGCCGCTGCGCACCTTCTTCACGGTGACGCTCCCCCTGGCCGCGCCGGGCGTCATCGCCAGCGGCATCTTCGTCTTCCTGGAATCACTGGACGAGTTCACCGGCACGTTCTTCGTCGGCGTTCCGCAAGTCACGACGCTGCCGCTCCTGCTCTACAACGCGGCGATGGGCGGCAACTACCAGGTCGCCTCGATCACGGCGCTGATCCTCCTGGTACCGTCCGTGCTGTTCATGCTGTTCATCGAGCGCTTTCTGCGCGCGGACGTTCTGGCGAAGGTGGGGGCGTAGCGACCGGAGGGAGGCGCCTGAGGGGCGCGCTGCCAAAATATCGAAAACAACCCCATGCAAAGTAGCCGGCTGCCGCCGACAGTCGACAAAGGCCATTTGACACGTCGGGCAAATCAGGGGCATAATTCCATTATTCCGAAATCCGGTGAACGCCCGCCGCCCCGCCAAAGCGGGCGCGTCCGTAGCGATTGCGGCCAACATCCTCACTCACCGTTGAAATTGGCCGCGGCGAACGATCGCCTGCGCGTGGCTGACCTGCGCGTTCCGAAACCTTTCATAAGGTATTGACTAAGATGGTTTTCTCAGCCGCTATCGCGATCTTGGTGGCGGCGGGACTTGGTGTTAGATTTCACATCGCTGGATGGTCGCGGGGAATGTCGAACCGATGGAATCGGGTCCACACCAAGACCTGCCGATGCGGCAACCAGCATGCATTTCTTGTTGAGCCTATCAGCGCAGAGACCGCCGAAACCATGAGCGAGTACCCCACCTCGGTTTTGACGACCGTGAACGCGCCTTACAGCAGGAAGCTGGACGCGCAGGAGCTCGCCTATTGCCTGACGCATCCCGCGGCGGCGCAGGCAGCGCCCGGACAGATGTCAGCGTTCTTTGGCGAAGTCGCTCCCGAGCTGCAGAAGGAATTTGCCAGGGCGTTCGCCATCACCGACGCCCAGCTCGCGGCCGCAGCCAAGACATTCGCGGCCTATTCAGGCGAAACCTATCCGCTCGCGTCATGAGCGCGGACGAACCAGACTGGGCACGCCTCTTTCGTATCGCTTGCGCGCTGATCCGACAGGTCAACTCCGAACAGATCATCATCGATTCCTGGTCGTTCGGCGGCGGTACCGCCATGATGCTGCAGATCGACCATCGCGAGAGCCACGACGTCGATATCTTCCTGCCCCGACCCGCAGCTTCTCCCCTTCCTGGATCCGAAGCTGCACGATTTCGAGTTTGAAAGCCTACCCTCCGACTATCAAGGTGACGGGGCTCGCTTCCTCAAGCTGGCCTTCGCCGGGATCGGCGAGATCGACTTCATCGTCGGATCGGCCATGACGACGCCTTCAGTGACGAGGCAAACGGTCGAGGGCGAGACGGTCGATCTCGAAACGATTGCCGAGATCATCACGAAGAAAGTTCACTATCGCGGCGCGAGCATCAAGCCGCGCGACATCTTCGACATCGCAGCGGCGGCAAGTTCTGACCGCGAAGCCGTGATCCAAGCGCTGAGACTTTACAAGGAAGACGTCGCGCGCACGCTCACCACCATCGAGCGCCTGCGGCCGGAATTCGTGAACGCGGCCATTTCAGAGCTTGCAATCAAAGACAGGTTCAGGCCGCTTGCAGCTACCGCACTCGACGAGGCAGTGGATCTCTTGCGATCCGTCTAGCGGCGGCTGACAAGATCGACGTAGGTGGCATCGCCGAAAGCGTTACCCGCAACGATCTCCGACTCCCGCGATGCGAAATTTTGTATTCAAGGAAACCTCAGTCGGAGAAGCTGCCGACCGAAACCGCAGATGAGTCTTCAAGCGCTTGAAATCACTGGCGCGCCACGGACAATGAAGATGGGCAATACTCGTTCGCCGTGGCGCTATCATGCTGGAGCCTGCGCCGCGCCCCAGTTGCCGAATGGTGAAGGGCATCAAGCCGAGGGATTCCGCCGAGGCCATGCTGGTGGCGCAGATTGTTTCCGTTCATGTGATGGCGATGCGATGGCCTCGAGCACCGTCCGCGACGCGGGCGTTTCACTCAAGTCGGCGCAAGAAGTGGCAAGCTGGACGCTGGATATGGCGCTCCTATTCACACTGGACGCGTTAATCGGCGCGGCCGTCAAGGGGCAACTGCCGGCTGCGCTGAACGTGCCGCGGACCCGGATCGAACGCATCGCGCGCGAAGAAAAGCCGGTTACGGCCGACACCGCGCTGCGGCTCGGCAAGTTCTTCAAGACCGGCGCTGCGTTCTGGATGAACATGTAGGCGCGCTTCGATCTCGAGACGGCTGAAGACCTACTCGCGCCGCAGATCAGGAAGATTGCGTCTTTCTCCGTAGACCGCTCGATCGAATAGGCCATCCAGGGACGTTTGACGCAGACCGATGGTCCGCTGCTGCCGGTTTTCCAGGCGCACGGCGCGCTATTTAGGCGCCGCGGGGACTGCTGACAACTTGACCAAGAAAAGTTGACGTTTTGGTCAGGATCCAGCTTGACAAAAGTCGACGTTCTGATGAGGTTTTTGCAATCCGCCGCAGCGGCAACGGCACGGGGGTGGCGGATGGCGGTTTCGATCAAGCGCACGCTGATGGAGATCCTCACGGATTGGCCTGACGATCTGCCTGCGGAGAGGTGGGACGCGTGTGGCGAGATGGAGTTCGGCTTTGGCAATGCCGACCCGCAGCTCGAACTCGAATTCGGGGGGCCGGTGTTTCCGGTGCGCCGAGGCAGACATTTTCCCGCCATGCCGGTCGGCGCGCACATGTTACGGGCATTCGAGGGAATTCCGCCGCACCACGTGCGCTGCGTCATCCTTGGCCAGAACCCCTTTCCCGCGCCCGACTCCGCCACCGGTGACCCCGATCGGCAAAAGCTCGTCGGCGCGATCCGGGAGATCGAGGCCATTCTCGCTGAGGATGCGATGATCATGAACCCGACGCGCTTTGCACCGGTCGTCGCAATGGCGCGGGTCTGACCCCGCGCCATTGCGTGTTTTTTTCCGGCGCGCGCCGATCGGGGCGCGCCATAATGCAGGGAGAGTATGGTGAGCAAGTCTTCCGATCTGTCGAAAAGTGCATTGAACGACCCTTCGCGACGCGATGTCCTCAAAGGCGGCGCGGCGGCCGTGCTCGGCCTCACGGCGGCGCTCGCGCCGTTCGAAGCGCAGGCCGCGGGCGACCTCGTCGCGCTCGTCCACACGCAGGCGGCCGGCGACAACGGCCCGGTCGACTCCATGATCGCCAAGCTCCAGCAGCTCGCCAAGGAAAAGGGCTTCGTGACGCGCATCGTCTACGCCTCGGATCCCGCCACCTACGAAACGATCTTCCGCACGCTCGGCGACGCCGGCGCCTCGGTCGTCGTCTCGACCTTCAACGAGGTCGGCGAGCCGATCAAGGCGCTCGCGCCGACCTATCCCAAGACCAAATGGATCCAGCTGTTCGGCGACCCCATCAAGCCGTCCCTGCCCAATGTGGCCACCGTATCCTACGACTATTACCTCGGATGCTACCTCTCCGGGCTATTCGGCGCGCTGATCTCCAAGACCGGCAAGCTCGGCTATATCGGCGGAATTTCGCTACCGCCGCTCAACGCGGACGCCAACGCGATCAAGGCGGGCGCGACTTCCGCCAACGCTGCGGCGACGCTGAACGCCGCTTTCGCCGGCTCCTTCCAGGACCCTGCGAAAGGCCAGGAGATCGCCACCCAGATGTATCAGGGAGGCGTCGACTATATTCAGACCGACTCGGCGGCGACCGACGCGGGCATCATCGCCGCGGCGAACGAAGGCGCGGGCCGCCTGGTGAGCGCCATATCTCCGGCGCAATACAAGCTCGGGCCCAAGACTGTCGTCACTCTCGTGGAGCTCGACTTCGGCCAGTCGCTCTATAACGAGGTCTCGCGCACCCTCACCGCCGGCTGGACCGGCGATCACGTCACCACGGGGCTCGGCACGGGAGTGATCGACTTCGTACTGTCGCCAGTGTTCGTCGAGCAGGGCCCGCCCGAAATCGTCGCCAAGGCGAAGGCGGTCTGGCCGCAGATCGAGAAGGCCAAAGCCGCGATCCTCGCCGGCTCGCTGAAAGTGCCGTTCAACACCGCTTTGTAGTCCAGCACGCGGCAGGAGTTCGACACGGATCGCGGACCCATGACGGAAATGCAGGAGCCCGCTCTTGAGTGCCGAAGCGTCTCCGTCGCGTTCGGCCCCGTCACCGCGCTTTCGCAGGTGAGCCTCCGCTTCGAAGCCGGTCTGGTCCACGCCGTGGTGGGACAGAACGGTGCGGGCAAGACCACCTTCGCCAGGGTCGTGGCCGGTCTCATCCGGCCGCAGTCCGGCGAGGTACTCGTCCAGGGCAGGCCGGTCGCAGCAGGCAGCGTGAAGGGCGCGCGCGCGGCGGGCGTCGAACTCGTGCACCAGAGCTTCGCCCTGCCGCCGAGTTTCACGGTCTGCGAGGCGATGGAGTTCGGGGCACAGGGGACCCGTTCCGTCTTCACGCGTGGCCAGCTCGAGCGACGCTGGAGCAGCCATCTCGCCTCGCTCGACGTTTCCGTGGACGCGCGCCGCCGGATTCGCGACCTTCCGGTGGAAACGCAGCAGGGCGTGGAAATCGCGCGCGCCCTGGTGACCGATGCGCGCGTGCTGATCCTGGACGAACCAACGGCGGTTCTGTCGCCAACCGGCGCAGGAAAACTGTTCGACCGCATTCGCACGCTCAAGGCGCTCGGTGTGACCGTCATCCTCATCCTGCACAAGATTCGCGAGGTTCTGGCGATCGCCGATACCGTGACCGTGCTGCGGGGCGGCAGGCTGATCGCGGCAACGACACCGGTCGCAGCGACGGATTCCGCTCAGCTCTCGGAAAAGATCATCGGCTCGGCAAGCGCGGCAGCGCTGGCGCCGGCCGACGCCAAAGCGCTCGTCGGCGCAGAGAGCGGCGGCAGCGCACCAATCCACGCCGCGGTCGTGGCCGCTCCCATGCTCGAATTGCTAGACGTCACGACGCGCGGCGACGAGGAAGGGCCCGCGCTGCGCGACGTCTCGCTCGTCATCCGCCCCGGCGAGATCGTCGGCGTCGCAGGCGTCGAAGGCAATGGCCAGCGGACGCTGGTGAGAGCCATCGCCGGGCTGGTCGACGCCACGCATGGCGAAATCAGGCTCGACGGGGCCCCGGTGACGGGCGTGGCGCTTGGCGACCGCAGGAGTCGCGGGCTGCGCATCATCCCCTTCGAGCGCAACACCGAGGGCCTCAGCCTTTCGAGCGCGCTATGGGAGAACTGGTCGGCGCGCCAGCTTCTGCGCTCACCTCTGTTCCAGTTCATCAATCCGCGTCGCATCCAGCGCGACAGCGACGCCGCCCTCCAGGCGTGGGACGTGCGATATGCATCAACCGCACAGAAAGCGGGTTCGCTCTCCGGCGGCAACGCCCAGAAGGTGATTCTCGCGCGCGAGATCGACGACGAGGCCCGGCTCATCCTCGCCGCCCAACCGACGCGCGGGCTCGACATCGGGGCGACCGCCTTCGTCTGGCGCGCGCTGCGCGCTGCGCGCGACCGGGGGTGCGCCGTCCTGCTGGTCTCGTCGGATCTCGACGAATTGTTCGACATCAGCGACCGGATCGTGGTGATGCTGTCAGGCGGCGTGGCGGGAGAATTCTCAGCCCCCTACGACATCGCGCGGGTCGGCGCGACCATGACGGAGGCGCGCCCATGACGACGAGATTGATCGCCTTCGTCAGAGCGCTGGTCTTCATCGTCGCTGCGCTGGTTCTTTGCGGCGTCATTTTCCAGTTTGCCGGATATTCCGCGTTCTCGATGTTTCAGGACATCGTCGACGGCGCCTTCCTGAGGCCGGGGGCGCCACTGCAGAGCTTGCGCTGGGCCTTGCCCTTGTTCATCACGGCGGTCGGTGTCTCCATCTCGTTCCGCTGCGGCTATTTCAACATCGGCGCGCAGGGACAGTTCTACGTCGGCGCGATCTGCGCCACGTTCATGGCGACCTGGCTGAACGATGCGCCGGCCTACGTTCTGACGCCGCTCTGCTTCCTCGCCGGCATGGCCGGCGGCGCGCTCTGGGCGTTCTGGCCGGGCTGGCTGCGCCTGCAATCGGGGACCGACGAAGTCATCACGACGCTGATGGGCAACTTCATCGCCGGGCTCATTCTCGTCTATGTGACGACCGGACCGCTGAAGGATCCGTCAGGCAGCGGCCAGCAATCCTCGAGCCGTCCATTGAAGGCGGCCTATCGGATCAGCGATTCCCTGGGTGTTTCGCCTGTTATCGTCGTCATCGCGCTGGTCGTGGGCGTCGGCATGTGGCTGCTGGTCAATCGCACCGCGTTCGGCGTGCTCGCCAGCCTGGCCGGCCGCAATCCGACGATGGTGCAATGGCAGGGCGCGCGGGTCTGGCGCCTCGGACTGTCCAGCTTCCTGATCGCCGGCGCCCTGGCGGGCCTGTCCGGGGTCATCGAGGTCTTCGGTCCCAATGGCCGGCTGGTTGGCGGGTTCCTGCCCACGCATGGCTTTACCGCGATCCTCATCGCTCTCGTCGCCAGTCTGTCCGTCGCCGGCATCGGCTTCGTCAGCCTGTTCTTCGGCGGTCTCGCCTCGGCCGCGCTCTACCTGCCGATCATGGCGGGCCTGCCGTCATCGGCGATCGACATCGTCAACGCGGCGATCGCCCTGTTCATCACCGCCAAGTCCGAATGGGTCGACCGCCTGCTTCGGCTGGGGAACGCGCCCTCATGAACGATATCATCGTCGCCATCCTGCGCTCGGGTACGCCGCTCGCCTACGTCACGCTGGCGGGCGTGCTCGCCCAGCGTTCCGGCGTCTGGCACCTCGGCCTCGAAGGCGTGATGATCATCGGCGCATGCGCCACCATTCTCGGCATCGTCGCCACGGGATCGTTCGCCCTGGCGATGCTGATCGCCTGCCTCGCCTGCGTTGTCGCCTCGGCGCTGCTGTGGTTCGTGATCGAAAGGCTGAAGGCGAACCCGATCATCGCCGGGCTCGGATTGACGGGGCTCGGCATCGGGGGCACGGCGCTCGCGGTCCAGTCGATCTTCGGCAGCCAGGCCGCCATCACCGCCCCGTTCGGCGTGCCCAGGCTCGGGCCGGCGTTCGGCCCCTACGGCATCCTGTCAATCTTCGTCCTGGCAATGCCCTTCGTCGTCCTTGCGCTCTGGGCGCTGCTGCGACGAACCCGGTTCGGCCTTCAGCTCGCGGCGGCGGGCGAGCATCCTTTCGCGGCCCGCAGCGTGGGCGTCAACCCTTCGACGATGCGCCTCATCGCGCTGCTGGGCGGCGGCGTCCTGTGCGCGGTCGGCGGGGCGGAGCTTGCGGCGGGGAGCCTGCAGATCTTCGCGCAGAACATGACCGCCGGTCGCGGCTTCATGGCGTTCGCGGCGGTGGTGTTCGGGGCCGGACATCCGATCGGTTCGGTTCTGGCGGCGCTCTTCTTCAGCGTCGTCGGCGCGGTCGGCATACGCGCGCAACTGGTCTTCGGCGACGCCGTGCCGCACGACCTGCTCCTGGCGCTTCCCTACCTGGCGACGGTCTTTGGCGTCTGGCTCAGCGGCCGGCTGCGCGGCGGCGCCAAGGCGGCGGCGGGCTTCGCCGAACTGCGTGACTACTGAGGACGACACAGGATGGAATTTGCACGACGGCACGCCATCACCGACACCTGCGTTCTGGTGCGTGACCTCGAAGCCTCGATCGCGTTTTACCGGGACAAGCTTGGCTTTGCGCTTCGGCGCCGCGCGCCGGGCTTCGCCGACTTTGCCGGCGCCGGGCATACGCTCGCGCTATGGGAACGCGTGCATATCGTCGCGAACACCGGCGTTCCGCTCGACCTCGCCGCGCCAGCCGGTGTCGTGATCGCCGTCGAGCTGCCGGACGCGGCGTCGCTTGACGCGGCATATGCCGAGCTTTGCGCAAAGGGCGTCGCCTTCATTCGGCCGCCCGCCAATTATCCCTGGAACGCGCGATGTGTGTATTTCGCGGGTCCGGACGGCGAGTTGTGGGAGCTTTACGCCTGGCTTGCCGGCGGCGCGCCGGGCGAGATCGCGGGCGACGCCGCGCCATGACACGCTAGCTCGTTAACGGATTGAGGGAGACGCTCCATGGCGCGCAAGATCATTATCGATACCGATCCCGGCCAGGACGACGCCGTGGCGATCCTGATGGCGCTCGGCTCGCCTGACGAACTCGACCTGCAGGGAATTGTGACCGTGGCGGGCAACGTGCCGCTCTCGCGCACGACCACCAATGCTCGAAAGATCCTGGAGCTTGCGCACCGCGCCGACATCCCGCTTCATGCCGGATGCGCGCGTCCCATGCGCCGAAAGCTGGCCACCGCCGAACATGTGCATGGGCCGACCGGGCTCGACGGCCCGTCGCTGCCGGTGCCGACGATGGCGGTGCGCGAGCAGCACGGCGTCCTTTTCATCATCGACGCGCTGCGCGCGGCGAAGCCGGGCGATATCACGCTGGTGACGCTCGGGCCGCTCACCGATATTGCCATGGCGATGGTCCTCGCGCCTGATATCGTGGAGCGCATCGCGGAAATCGTGATGATGTTCGGCGCGTATTCCGAGGGCGGCAACGTCACGCCGGTGGCCGAGTTCAACAGCTACGTCGACCCGGAGGCCGCGGACGTCGTCCTCAACAGCGGCGTCAAGATCACGATGGTCCCGTTGGATGTGACGCATCAGTGCCTGAGCACCGGACCGCGTCTGCAGGCCTTTCGCGACATTGGCAACGCCTGCGGCGTCGCGACGTGCGAGATGCTGAGCTTCTCGCAGGGTTTCGACGTCCAGAAATACGGCTGGGACGGCGCGCCGCTCCACGATCCCTGCGTGATCGCCTATCTGCTGGCGCCCGAATTGTTCGGCGGCAAACGCGTGAACGTCTGCGTGGAGACCAGGGACGGGCCCACGGCGGGCATGAACATCGTCGACTGGTGGGGCGTGACGGAGCGGCCCGCCAACGCCCTGTTCCTTCGCGAGGTCGATGTGCCGGGGTTCTACAAGCTCCTCACCGAGAGGATCGCGCGCCTGCCGTGATCGTTCCCTTCCGCCGCGCGGCCGCGCATCACGCTTCGCTCGGCCAAGCCGTCGTGGCAGCATTGCCTCCCGGTCGCGCCCGGTTCATGCTCCAGACCTTGATGCTCGGAATCTTGATGCTCGGAACCTTGGGATTTTCGTGTCCGTTGGATGGTTCGAACTGATCCGACGTGGGGAGACTTGTCATGACAGCAACAGCCTATCTGGCGGGGCCTGATGTATTTCTTCCGAACGCGGTCGGGCATGCCGCACGGAAGGTGGAGATATGCCGGCGCTTTGGCCTCGTCGGTCTCCCGCCGCTCGATCAGGATGTCGAAACGGCCGGCAAGGGCCTGGATGTCTGGCGATCCATTTACGACAAGGACATTGGGATGATGGAACGAAGCGACATCATCATCGCCAACCTCACGCCGTTCGGAGGCGCATCCGCCGATTCAGGCACCCTGATCGAGGTCGGCTGGTTTCTCGGAAGGGGCAAGCCGATCTTCGGCTACTCTAATACGTCCGAGAGCTTCGAGCAGCGGATGCGGAGGCAACTTGGCGACGGCTACGCGGATCTCGCCTTCGAGGGTTTGCATCTGCCGGACAATCTGATGATCGTCGGCGCGGTCTCCAGCGGAGGATACCCGATCTTCGTTCCGGGCGACGGCGAAGCCCGCGGCATCGATGCGCTCGATGTGTTCGAGGCCTGCGTAGCCGCCGCGGCGCACGTTGTTGCCGATCGGAAGGAGCGGTGACGAAGCGGCCCATCTCGCCACTTTGCCAGTAACCCGAGTTACCCCCGCGGTCCAGAGCACTAAGGACTCGTCCTTGCCTTCCTGGCAACGATCTGCTGGAGCGCCCAGCGTGCGTTTTTTCTGACCTCGGGATCCGAATCATTGGCGACCAGGACGAGAAACGGTTCCGCGGCTGGATCGGCAATCTCGCCCAACGCCGCCGCAGCTTCCTTACGCAGATTTGCCTGCTCGTGAGTGATGCACTTGCCGATCGGAAGAACCGCCCGGTCGATTTTCATCTTGCCGAGACTTCTGATCGCCTTGAGTCGCACCTGCCAGAAATCGTCCGTCAACGCGGCTATCAATTGATCCGCAGCGACCGTGCCATTGGCGTTCTGGCCCAGCGTCTCCGCCGCCATCTCGCGGACCATCCAGTCTTCGTCCCCAAGCGTACGGGTGATCGATTCAGCGGCAGGCTTCATCTGCGAAAATGCCAGCGCACTCACCGCCGCTCGCCTGACATGGGCATCCGGATCGCTCGTGGATGCAGTGAGCGCGGGTATCGATTCCTCGAGCTTCAAGAAGCCGATCACGCCTATCGCCTGGACGCGGACTGCGGCATCGCCGTCCCTGAGCGCCTCCAGTGCCGGCTTGAGCGTGTCCTTGCGCCGTAATTCCTTCAGCGCACGGAGCGCGCCCATGCGGACAAACGCGTGTCCGTGCTTGACCAAGGGAAGAATCGCATCGGCGCATGCCGGGTCCTTGAATTCAGCCATGCTGTCAGCCGCGGCGGAAGCCACCGCAGGCTCGGGATCTACCAGCAGTTTCGCCAGCGCGGCGGCCGACTCCGGGCCGTCGAATTCCCCCAGCGCCATCGCCACTTGCTGACGCACGCCGGCATCTGGATCGGCGACCATGCCGCTCAGATGCCCAACGGCTGCCGGATCCCCGGAATGTCCAAGCGCTATGATCGCGACCCGCCGCTCGCCCGGATCGGCGGCCCCGAGCCGCTCGTCGGCGTCTTCGAGGTCGTCGTAGGATTCGAAAGGACCCGACATGATTTACCTCAGAAGGTAGGGAATGTTGACGGTAACGGCGCCAGTCGGGCAATCGGCTTCGCATGGCATGCAATACCAACACTCGTCGTAGGCCATGAAGGCCTTTCCGGTCATGTCGCTGATGCGAAGCACGTCGAGCGGACAGACATCGACACACACGGTGCACCCCTTGTCCGCGATACACTTGGCATCGTCGACGACGACCGGCACGGAGGTCTGATAACTGGCGAGAGGCATTGCTAAATCTCCTGTTGCTTCGTGGCGGGGCCGTTACGCGCTGGCACGGATACGTTGCTTGTCGTAGAGATCCTTCTCTTCGTCGGCGATCGGGACGACGTACGGCTCCACATCCCGCTTCTCGCTGGTCATCCTGCCGTCCTTCTTGCTCAGAAGCGTGTGGCAGAACCAGTTCTCGTTGTCTTTCTCCGGGAAATCGGTGCGAAGGTGATACAGGCCCCAGCGGCTTTCCTCACGGTAAAGCGAGGCGTGCGCGGCCATGTCGGCACAGTCCAGTATCGACTGGGTCTCGAGCGCGCGAAGCAGTTCGTGCGAGTTCCGTGCGATCATGCGCTGTTCCATATCCTCACGAACCTCCGCCAGCCGACGCTGGCCGAGTTCGAACTTGCGCGTGACCTTCGGCGGCTGCAGATAATCGTTCACAAGGCGACGGGCCTTGTATTCGATCTGGTTCGGCGGGATGCCGTCCGCTCGCCTGGTCGGCGCCATCACCCGCTCGCGCTCCCTGGCGACATCGGCGGCATCGAACGTCGCGAAGTCGTGGTTGTCCGCAAACTCCATCGCGTCGGTGCCCGCGACCGAGCCGTTGGTAAAGGCGCCGAGCATGTAGTTGTGAGGTACGCTGGCCATATCGCCGGCGGCGTAAAGGCCGGGAACGGTCGTGCGCGCGAAATCATCGACGAACACACCGGACGCGCTATGTCCTGAACAGAACCCGATCTCGGAAATGTGCATCTCGATCGATTCGGTCCGGTAGTCGGTGCCGCGTCCCTTCTGGAACAGCCCGCGCGTCGGGCGTTCGACCTTGTGCAGCGTGGACTCGATCTCCTCGATCGTCTTCTCGTGAAGATGCGAGAGCTGAAGGAATACCGGCCCCTTGCCCGACGACAATTCGTTGTAGAATTCGAGCATCATCTGGCCCGACCAGTAATCGCATTCGATGAAGCGCGACCCTTCGTTGTTGGCGGTGAACGCACCGAAGGGACCGGCGACATAGGCGCAGGCCGGTCCGTTGTAATCCTTGATCAGCGGATTGATCTGGAAGCATTCGAGGTTCGCAAGGGCCGCGCCGGCATGATAGGCCATCGCATAGCCGTCGCCTGAATTGGCCGCGTTCTCGTAGGTGCCGAACATATAGCCTGAGGTCGGAAGGCCGAGGCGTCCCGCCGCGCCCATGCAGAGGATGACGGCCTTGGCCCTGATGACCAGCATCTCGGCCGTGCGGGTATTGACGCTGATGGCCCCCGCCACGCGCCCGTCGCTCGACGTCAGCAGGCGCGTCGCCATATACCGGTTCGAGATCAGGATCCTCGCGCGCCGGAGCTGCCGGTAGATCGCCTTCTTCACCGTCTCGCCGTTCGGCATCGGCAGCACGTAGGTGCCGATATGATGTACCTTCTTGACCGCGTAGTCGCCGTTCTCGTTCTTCAGAAATCGGATGCCGAAGCTGTCGAGTTCCTCGATGATCCCGTAGCAATTCTGCGCGTATTTATAGACGGCCTTCTGGTCGACAATGCCGTCGTTGGCGATGGTTATTTCCTTGGTGTATTGCTCCGGCGTGGCGTAACCGGGAATGACGGCGTTGTTCAGCCCGTCCATCCCCATCGAGATCGCACCCGACCGCTTGACGTTCGCCTTTTCCAGCAGCACGACATTAGCCTTCGGATTTCTGAGTTTCGCCTTGAGTGCGGCCATCGGCCCGGCCGTACCGCCGCCGATGACGAGCACATCGCAGGAAACTTCCGAAAGCCCGTCGACGATCTCATCCATTGCCATCATTCGCTCCTGGTTCGGCGCGCTCGCCGTCTTGGTGCTAGATTTGTTCGGCTGGCTCTTCGACGATAGCAATTAGTTGTCGCCGGTGAGAGAAACCCAATGTTTGGGCTTGCTGCCGAAATCGAGGTCAGATCTTGAACAACAAATGGGCAGATGCGGACCTTATCGTTCAACGAAAGCTTTCTCGATCACGAAGTGCCCCGGCTCGCTGTGATGGCCTTCGACAAATCCCCGCACCGTGAACATCACACGGAGTTCTTCCAGCATGCCGGGGCTGCCGCACAACATGATACGGTCGGTCTCAAGCTCCAGCGGGGTTAGTCCGAGGTCGTTGAATATCTGGCCTGATTCGATCAGGTCGGTGATGCGGCCACGGTTGCGGAACGGCTCGCGGGTCACGGTCGGATAATAGATGAGCTTGTCGGCGAGCAGCGGCCCGAACAACTCGTCCTGTCGAAGCTTTTCCACGAGGCGTTCGCCATAGGCCAGTTCGGAAACCTGGCGGCAGCCATGGGCGAGAATGATCGTCTCGTAGGACTCGTAGACATCTGGATCCTTGATGAGGCTTGCGAACGGCGCGATGCCGGTGCCGGTCGAAAGCAGCAGCAGCCGTTTTCCCGGTATGAGATTTGCGGTGATGAGCGTGCCGGTCGGCTTGCGGCCGACGAGAATGATGTCCCCCTCCCTGATCTTCTGCAGGCGCGAGGTCAGCGGTCCATCGGCGACCTTGATGCTGAAGAATTCGAGGGCGTCCTCGTGATTGGCGCTGGCCATGCTGTAGGCGCGCACAAGCGGACGCCCTTCCACCTCCAGCCCGATCATCGCGAACTGTCCGTTCTGAAAGCGAAAACCCGGATCGCGCGTGGCTGTGAAGCTGAAAAGGGACTCGGTCCAGTGTTTCACCGAAAGAACCGTTTCCTTCTGAAAAGCGCTCATCGTCCTTCTCCTCCTTCGATCGCTTGATCGCCAGAACGCGCATGAGATCGCGATGACGGAACGTTGGGAGAGAAGTAGGAATGTCGCAACGACGGACTTCAGTTCCTTGTCGATTAGTTTCTCATTTTTAGCACACGTCGTCAGACCGAATGATACTTGACGTAGGCCAACGACAATCCGATCAGGATCATGGAAAGAATCAGCAGAAGCATGATGGGTTTTGGGCCGAAGGCACGGATGCTTCTCCAGGGCAACGTCAATCCGATTGCGGCCATCGACGTGACGAGACAGAAACGCGAAAGCGGCGCGGTCACCTGAGACAGTTCGCGCGGGACGAGCCCTGAAGCATTGAGCAACGCCGCCACGACAAAGCCGGTCAAGAAGACTGGCGGCAACGGCAAGGATGGCTTTTGCGCAGCGCCCCTACCCGTTGCGATGAAGGATACGGCGATGCACGCCGGTGCAAGGAGCGCCACGCGCAGAAGCTTTGCCACCGTGGCCATGTCGCCGGTCTCGGGATTGACGCTGTAGCCGGCGGCAACCGCGTGGGCCACCTCGTGAATACTCCCACCGAGAAAGATGCCGCCTGCGGCCGAGCCCAATCCCGCCATGTGGACCAGAAGCGGATAGAGGATCATCGCAACGGACGATATGACGCTGACAGCGCCAATGGTGCAGGCAACATCCCTGTTGGACGAATCGTTGCGCATGACGACACAGGCAACGGCGGCGGCTGCCGAGGCGCCGCAAATGGCGACCGAAGCGGCGGCGACCAGTGACAACTCCCTTGTGATTCCGAGCTTCGGGCCCATGAACCAGCCTACCGCCAGAACGATTGCCACATTGATCGCGAGCGCAGCGACATCAGCGACGTCCAGGATCTGCAGCGTCGCGAGCGAGATCTGAAATCCAAGCAGGGCGACGCCGATGCGCATCACCTGTCTTGCAGCAAACGAAATGCCCGTTTGAAACAGTGCCGGGGGCGACCAGATCGCGGCGAGACCGAGACCGAGGATCAAGCCCCAGATGACAGCAGACCCGGCCAGAAGCGCCATCCAGGTCGCAGCGCAGGCCACAAGTGCGCAGAGGGCGATACCCGGGATATCCCGCCAAAGCCAGTTCGGTTCGATGATCCCTCCCGACCGGTGCAACATTATCCGACCCCGCGCGATGTTCGCGAAGTGGTGTTCGCGATACTGACGCGGAACAAGCAAGTAATTTCCAAAACCGCGATTCGGCGCGCGCCGGCAATTAGTTGCTATCTGAGCGATGACTCGGAAGGTAGCCTGTCCGGGGATGGAGTTATCGATGTCGATGTCACCACCGATTGCCGCGGAACGACCGAGTTGCGAGGTAAGCGCCGATCTCGCCTCAATATCCCTGATCGCAAACGGCGAATCGTGGGTGACGCTTACCGCGGAGAAGCTCCGGCTGTCCTGCAAATGCGCGCATTGCACTCGCGCGCGCTTCGACGAACGTTTCCCCGACGGTTTCCCGGGGATCGCCATCGTGGAGGTCGCAGACCTGGGCTACGGGCTGAACATCTCCTTCTCGGACGGACACAATCGGGGAATCTATCCCGAGAGCTATTTGGCCACCTTGGCCGAGTCTTGATCTTATTGGGGTTTTGCGCCCGCGACTTTGGCGACAACGATCAATGTGGCACGAACATTGCTGCTTTTTAGATCAGCTCTCAAATGATCTGGAGACAGGCAATGTTGCTGCAGGCTGGAAATGGGGTGCGCGGAAGCTTGCCTTCGACCGCGACTGCCGCGACCAAATCAACCTTGTCCCTGCTTCTCACCGAGAACCAGCAATTGATCGGCGGGCCGCCTTCACTGATCGAAAAGCTGACGATACGCGAGCGGGAGATCGTCATGAAGCAGGGACGCCGAAAGGTCCTCAGTCGGGGGCAGACGATCTTCAGTCAAGGCGCAAAGCACGATGGCATTTTCCTGATCGAAAGCGGCCGCATCCGCGTTTTCTATTCCTCTCCTCTAGGCCGTGAAATTACCCTCGCCTATTGGCATGCCGGCAATTTCGTGGGCGGGCCGGAGGTCTTCGACACCGGCGTTCATCAGTGGTCCGGTGTCGCCTCCAGCAATAGCAGCGTCGTGCAGCTTCCCGGAAAGGAGCTAAGAACGCTTGCCACTGAAATTCCAAATCTTGCGATCGGGTTGATCGAGGGGCTCGCGTTCAAGGGCAAATGCTATTCGGCACTTGCGCAAATGCTGGGAACACGCTCGATCACGCAGCGGCTGGCGCACCTTCTGTTGCACCTGATGGAACTATATGGTGTCGAGGATCCGGACGGAGTCGTCATCGCGGCTGCTTTCACCCACGCCGATCTCGCGCACATGGTGGGCGCAACCCGGCAATGGGTAACGATCAGCCTCAAGCGAATGCAGGAACGGCGGATTGTGCTGACAAAGCGGTCCCAAATCGTCGTCTGCCTGCCAAATATCCTGGAAGAAATGCGCGGTCAGGCAACGGATTGAGCCTGGATGCTCACGTAAGCGGCTTTGCACGGCAAAACTGCCCAACGAGTATGCAGCCGGCCTTTAACGGCAACTAATCTACTCCGGTGGCAAGTCCGCATTTGCCTGGAACGCTGGCCCAACCAATCATGAGTGCAGCGCTTCTAACCGAATGGGGTTGAACATGGTCCGCCAAGCCCGATCACTCTCGATAGCGATATCCATAGCGTCCGCGGCCTTGGCTCTGGCGCAGCCCGCCAGAGGCGAAACGGTCACAATCGGCATCGGCACCCAGGATACCACGACCAACACCGTGACGACCGGGATCGTCATCCGCCAATTGCGCCTCCTGGAGAAGTACCTGCCGACGGACGGCAAGTACGCCGACATCAAGTTCGAACTTGAATGGCAGAACTTCACCTCGGGTCCTCCGGTCACCAACGGCATGATGGCCAACAAGCTGCAATTCGGTGCCATGGGAGACTATCCGCTTGTCGTCAACGGATTTACATTTGAGAAAAATCCGGAGAGCAAGAGCCGGCTGATCGCGGTTGCAGCCTACAGCCTGTCCGGTTCTGGCAACGGCCTCGTCGTCCATAAAGACTCGCCGTATTACGAGCTCGCGGATCTGAAGGGCAAACTGGTCAGCGTCCCGTTCGGATCGGCCGCCCATGGCATGGTCCTGAAGGCGATGCAGGACCGCGGCTATCCGGCGGATTTCTTCCAGTTGGTCAGTCAAAGTCCTGAAGTCGGTTCAACGAATCTTCAGGAGAAGAAAATCGACGCCCACGCTGACTTTGTCCCGTTCGCCGAGCTGTTGCCGTTTCGCGGATTTGCCCGCAAGATCTTCGACGGCGTGGAGACGAACCTGCCGACCTGGCACGGCGTCGTGGTCCGCACCGACTTTGCCGAGAAGTATCCCGAGGTCGTCGTCGCTTACATGAAAGCGATCATCGCCGCCAACCAGTGGCTCCGCGCCGATCCCAAGCTGGCGGCGGAAAAAGTCGCGGAATGGACCGGGATCAGCAAGGAAGTCGTCTACATCTTCCTGGGTCCGAGCGGCAACATGACCACCGATCCCACCATCAAGCCGGGCCTGATCGACGCGGCGGAAGTCGATGTCAAGGTGCTGCAGAATCTCGGACGAATGAAGGAATTCGAACCGAAGAAATGGGTCGATGATTCGTATATCCGCAAGGCCTATGCCGACATGAAGCTGGACTACGACGCCCAGCTCGCGAGCGCCAGGAACTACGAGATTTCCGGCGACGACAGGTTCTGCAACAAGCCGATCTCTGATCCCCGCAAGTCAGGCGAGGTATGGGTCGATGACGCTGGCATTCTTCCGTTCAGCAGTGCCACCTGCACGCTCGGCGCCTACGCGGATTTCAAGGCCAAGGGAAGGAAGATCAACGTCACTTACGTCTTCGACACTGCGCGCGGCATCAAATTGTTCGCCGACCAGGCCTTCTTTGCGGTCGCCGCCGGCGATATCGCGCCGTTCCTGCTGAAAAAGGACGCCGAAGCCTATGCCGCCAAGCACAACGGCAAGGTCCTTGGCTTTGAAGAGGCGGTGAAGTCGGCCGTGAGCGGAGGCAAGACATGAGCAGTCGTCCTGCGCATGCGCTGCATCCTGCAGAATGCGAAACACCGGAGATTGCGGCCGAACCGGCTTCGATCGTCGCGCCGGATCACAAGCCTGTCAGGATCAGCGTCATCGCCGCCCGCTGGTTCCGGCTCAACAAGGGTCGGCTACGTGCTGCGCTGATCGGCGCCCTATCCCTGGTCGCATTTCTGATCGTCTGGCACCTCCTTACGAAATATCGCGTCGTATTCTTCGTGCGATTCACCAACGTGCCCTCGCCGCTCGCCGTCCACGACAGCTTCACAAAAGCAATTCACGATCCAAAATTCCTGATGCATGTCCTGCTCAGTTGCCGCAGAATCATATTTGGCTTCTCGTTGGCGACGCTTGTCGCGGTGCCGCTCGGTCTGGTCATGGGCCGATTCAAGCTGATCCACGAAGTCGTGTTCCCGGTTTCCGAAGTCCTTCGTCCGATCCCGGCAATCGCCTGGGTGCCGATGGCGATCATGCTCTGGCCGACCAATGAACAGAGCATCGTCTTCATCACGTTCCTCGGTTCGTTCTTTCCGATTCTGGTGAATACACTGCATGGCATGGTTCTGGTCGATCCGGTTCTGGTTCGGGCGGCGCGATGCCTCGGGGCCAGGGAAACCTCGATCTTTCGCGAGGTGTATTTCCCGGCTTCGCTTCCGCACATCTTCACCGGGCTTACCGTCGGGATGGGCGTCGCGTGGGTTTCGCTGATCGCGGCCGAGATGATCTCCGGCCAATACGGAATCGGCTATTTCACCTGGGAAGCCTATTCGCTGGTCCAATACGCCGACATCGCGCTCGGCATGATTGCGATCGGCGTGCTCGGCCTGACCTCAGGTCTCGTGATCCGGTCCGCCGGAAAGCTCGCAATGCCGTGGGGACGCACATGAGTGTAATCGAGGCAAAGGCGGGCGAAGGCCATATCGAGGTCAAGAACTTTGCGCTGAGTTATGAGACGATCGACGGGTCCGTCGCCGCCGTCACGGACACACAGATCCACGTCAAGCCGGGCGAATTCGTCTCGATCGTCGGGCCATCAGGTTGCGGAAAATCCACGCTATTGAATGCGGTCGCCGGCTTCCTGAAGCCGACCGCGGGAACGGTCACGGTCGATGGCGAAGAGGTGAAGGGTCCAAGCGCCGAACGCGGGATGGTCTTCCAGCAATATTCTCTTTTCCCTTGGAAAACCGTCCAGGAAAATGTCGAATTCGGACTGAAGATGCGCGGCATGGACCGTTCCCGTCGCGACCGGGCTGCTCGCACCCTGCTCGGACTGGCCGGACTTGAAGCGTTCGGAAAACATTACCCAGACCGGCTTTCCGGCGGCATGAAGCAGCGCGTCGGTATCGTGCGAGCCTTGGCGACAGGACCGAAAGTTCTCCTGCTCGATGAGCCGTTCGGCGCACTGGACGCGCAGACACGGGTCATCATGCAGCAAATCCTCAATAACATGTGGCAGCGGCTGAAAATCTCGGTCCTGTTCGTGACCCATGATATCGACGAAGCGATCTTCCTGTCCGACCGCGTCTACTGCATGACGGCTCGCCCCGGCTCGATCAAGGCGGAAATTCCAATTCCGCTGGAACGACCACGTCAGCAATCGATGATGATGTCGTCGGAGTTTCTTGCGCTGAAACGCGGCCTGATGTCGTTGATTCGCGAGGAAAGCCTGAAAGCAATGGGAGGCGAAATCAGCGACCAGGGTTTGCAGGGGCTCAATATCGACTTGCACGGGCAGTCGCTGGCTGACGTACTTTGAATGGTATCTCCCAAAGATGGTCGATCAGCCGTCAAATTTCGGCCGCTCGCTCAGGGTCTTCGAGTCCGGTGAGGTTGCCATGACATACGCCATTCACGCATCACGAGACGGGCAATGCGTCGTCACCATTCGCATCAGCCCCATCGCTGCCGTCCACAAGGCCCGGTTGCTCGAACGCCTTGGCTGGCGAGTACATATTGTAAGCTCGGCCGGACACCAGTTTGGCCCATCCGATTTTCATCAGCTGGTTATGGCTGATCGAGAGACGGCTTGAGGGCCCAAAGCGCTCTGCCCCTCATATGCTTGATTCATCCTCTTCACTCGTCCAGCAGGTCCAGGAACTCTTCCACCTTGGCGAGCGGCTCTTCACACTTCTTGCTGATATGGACGACGCGGTCGCCATCGCGTTGCAGCGATCGTGCCCTGGATTTCCGGAGACGTCCTGGCAGGAATGTCGCGGCTACGGCCTCAGCCCCGACATCGAGACGCACGATCCCTCTTCGCTTGCAGTCGATCCTGAGCCTTGCAGCGGCGAAGAAATCGCCGGCCTTGGGTGGGAGTTTGCCGAAACGGCGGGAGGTCTCCTCTTCCAGTTCGTCCAGTTCGTCCTCACTGGTGCACCTGGCGGCACGGCCATAGATTTCAAGCCGAACCGCTTCCGACTGCACGTAGCTTGCAGGCAACGTATCCGCGACGGGCAGGTTCAGATCGGGCACCCACAGTTCCGCCCTGTCGTCGGCTTTCTCCGAGGCTGATTTCAAGAGGTGGCTGTAGAGTACCGGCCCGAAGACCTGCACATGACCCGACTGCTGCTCCGAGAAAAGATCTCCAGCCCCCCTGAGATCCAAATCCCGCGCACTGATGGCAAAACCCGCTCCGGGTCGGTTGAATTCCTGCAAGACGGCCAGCCGCTTCTCGGATCGATCAGAGTCCGAATCGGTCAGCAAATACGCAAACGCGCGTATCCCGCCACGTCCTACTCGCCCCCTGAGTTGGTGCAGTTGCGCAAGTCCGAACCTTTCCGGCCAACAGACGACGATCGTATTCGCACGGGGGATATCGAGACCGCTCTCCACGATGTTGGTCGCCAGCAGAACGTCCGCCGTACCTTCGACGAACCTCATCATTCGCTCATCGATCTCCTCGGCGGCCAGCCTGCCGTGAAGACAGACGATGCGGAGATCGGGCGCCATCGACCGCACGCGCACCAGCATCGGATCGAGATCCTGAATACGCGGGCAGACCACGAAGCTTTGCCCGTGGCGCCTTTGCTCGCGCAGCAACGCCGCGGCAATGGCGGCATCCGAGAGCGGAGCGATTTTCGTTGCGACCGGGAGCCTTTGAAGGGGCGGCGACGCGATGACGCTGAGGTCCCTGAAGCCCGCGAGACCTGCCGCCAGAGTCCGCGGTATGGGCGTGGCGCTCATCCAGAGCGCGTGGATCCCCTTTGCCAGTCCCGAGAGCTTCGCCTTCTCGGCTGCGCCAAAATGCTGTTCCTCGTCGATGATGATCAGACCAAGGTTGGCGAACCTCACGTCCTTCGAGGCGAGGGATTGCGTCCCGACCACGACTTTCAACTTTCCGCTCTTCAGGCCGTCCTTCGCATCTCTTGCCTCCGCCGTCGAAGCGCCTCGCGACAAGCTTCCCACCTCGATACCGAACGGACCGAAGCGCTTGCGGAAAGTTGCCACATGTTGTCTGGCCAGCACGGTCGTCGGCACCGCGATCGCCACCTGCCTTCCTGACAGCACGACGGCGGCCGCCGCGCGCAAGGCCACCTCGGTCTTGCCGAATCCGACGTCGCCGCAAATGACCCGGTCCATGGGATGCCCCGATGCGAGATCATCCAGGACATCCCGAATGGCTTTCGCCTGGTCGACCGTCGTGTGGTAGGGAAAACGGGCAACGAACCTCTCATAGGTCGGGCCGGGCGGTACGAGCTTCGGAGCCCGCCGGCGACGACGCTGGCTGATGTGCCTGGCCAGTTGCTTGCCCGCGATCTGAATCTCCTGCTCGGCCTCGCTACGGCGTGTCCACCATGAACTTCCATCCGCCTTGTCCAGCGCCACGCCACCCGGCTCCGACGCGTATGGCCAGGTCAGGGCCAGATCGGCGGGCGGCATGAGAACGGCATCATCTCCCGCAAACACGAGCCTGACCATTTCCCGTGCCGGCACGTCTCCCGTTGCCACGGTCTGCAATCCATCGAGCAAAGCGAGCCCTCGCTGCAGGTGAACGACCACCGTGCCCTGCTCCGGCACATCCGCGCGGTCAAACGCCGCGCTCCAGGCTCTGGCCAGCGGCTGTGGATGATGAGCCCTGCTGCCGAGCACGTCGGACGCCGTCACGACGACGAGCGGTTTCCGACCGGGCACGACGAAACCCGCGTCGAAGTCGGCCAGAAGCGCCGCTTCACGGTCACGCCCGGACATCGCCTCGCCCCAATCTGGAAAGCGCTGCGCCTTGACCCCGCTCATCCGTTCCATCGCGCGAAGGTCGTCCTCCTGCGCTGCGACGAAGACCAGTCGACCACCGGCCCGCCGCGTTGTGTCGACGAAAGCGCGAAGCGCCTTCCTGGGTGATGCAACCTTGGAAAAGTCCGGCGTGGGACGGAAGGACGCCTTCGCAGGCAACACGTTCATACGTTTTGCCGCTTGCCTCCATTCGCGGCGCCCAAGGTATTCGCGCTCACTCTCCGTGTGGCCGGCCGCCGCCTCCTCGATCGTGCTCAGCCAGATATCGGCGTGAGCTGGAACCCCTGCATCCGCGATCCACCTGGCTCGCCCGCAATAGTCGAACAGCGTCGATCGCTTTTCACGCCTGCCTCCAAATGCAAGCCGCTCCGACATGGGATCGAGCAGAAGCTCTTTCGTCGCGAAAACGATCTGCTGTGTTGTCGGGTCGAATGCCGCGATCCGGCGTATCGTCCGACCGGAATGCTCGATCCTGAACGGACCAAGAGCGCCTGCGGGAAAGATCTCGAATGTCTGTCCGTGAAACAGAACCCCGCCTGGATAATCCGGGTCGTCGTCCAGTTCATATCCGAGCTCGTCGAGCCGGGCATGGAGGTCCTTCTCGGACAGCGTGGCGCCTACCTTCAGACCGACGCTCAAGCGCGACCAGCTTGCCGGTTTCGGCAGTCGCTCCATCACGGCTTCCGCGGTGGATATAAGCAGGATCGGCTTCTTGGGCTTGGCGAGGCGCCTCAGGACCGAGCTTCGTCTCCCCGCGATTTCGTGCGCTGGCTCCAACTGATCGAACGGCAGCGTATTCAGTCGCGGAAAGACAAGTACTTCGCAGGAGGGGTCGAGGGCATGGACGACCGCACCCAGCCGCTCGGCCCTGTTCTCGTTGTCGGCAAGACATACGACGCCATCGCGTCCGGACTTCCTCCATTGCGCGAGCAGATGGAGAGCCATCATGCCAAGTGGCGATGAGGAAGAGATGGCAGCGCGCGATGAAGTTTTCTTGTGCTTTGCAGCCTTTTTTGAGGCGTGCGCCTTGCTGGAATGTCTCACGTGTAATCCGTCGGTGACTCGTCGAGGCGCAGGTAGGCCGGAGTGCCTGGGCTTACGCGAATTTGATCGCGAACGCACTTCTCAAATCGCATGCTTCGCCGTGGCGTCATGACATTGCAGCCGTTCACGCGCCAGACCCTCTCGAGCACGCCAGTACAGACGGGCAACCTGCTCTCGGCCTTGCGCGACATGATCAAATGGATGATCGATGAAGATCATCTCGAAGAGGATGACGATCCGACCATCGGGTTGCGCTCGCGCAGGACACGAGCGAGCCGGGACACCTGCGGCTGGAGACCATGGAACGAGGACATGGCTCGCTATCGCGCGCGCTGGCCGCTCGGCAGCGAGGCTCGGCTGATGCTCGATATCCTGGCCTGCACCATCCCGAGTTCGCCGAGAGCCTGCGTGCGGCGCGCGCAGCCGGGAACATCGGCGAGGACGGTATTTGCCGGCAAGCTGGTCGGCAGCAGGAACGGTCGCGTCGAGCCGATGAGCAAGAAGTCATGGGACGAACAAAGTTCAAGAAGTACACCGTCATGGCGGATATCAGCGAGCCCACGAAGAGCTGCACGGGGGTGCGCAAGACCCGGGCCGAGGCCGCAGCGCAGGCGGATCGCACCGAGTCGCAGATGCAGCGCAAACGCAACAGCAACGCCGATCAGTCATCTGCGTCAAAAAGCACAATGATTTCAATGTTAAAGGTGGGTCTATGGTGCGCTCGGAGGGACTCGAACCCCCACGATTTTACTCACTGCCACCTCAAGGCAGCGCGTCTACCAATTCCGCCACGAGCGCTTGGGAAGACCGCCCCGGGACTGAACGCCCCGGCCGGATCAACGGCGTCGATGTAACAAATCAATGCTGGAGGGACAAGGCCTGCAATTCCCCTGAAGACAAGTTTGCGGGACCTTTTTCAGGAGGAATTTCCGACGCAAATCCGGCCGGCACATGATTCGGGAAGCATGGGAACCGGTTGCCTCGCGGGGCAAGGCCAGGCGCTGAAATCATGCAGGATCAAGAGGTCTGGATCGCGGTTCGATGCGAGATCAGAACTAGCGGCTGCCGGGCTTGCGCGGCAGCATCTGCTTGACTTCGACCGCAATGCGGTTGCGATCCACCAGCACCACGCCACTGGCCACCGGAAGGTTGTTGGCCAGCACCTTGACCTCGTCGGCTTCGGTCGCGTCGAGTTCGATGATGGCGCCACGGCTGAGGCGCAGCACCTGATGAATGGGCATCGTGGTGGTCCCAAGAACCACCATCAGATCGACCGTGACTTTATCGAGTGTTGGCACTTCAAGACCGCCCAGCGGGGACTAGATTGCGGGCCTCACCTTGACCACGTTATGGTTAGCGAATGGTTAACGACCGCGAGAGCCTCGATTTGACGACCTTCGCGGGCCCCGCCGACGGCGCGCCCGTCGAGTGGCGAATTGCGCCATCTCCGGTACCGTATCTGGACGCCGTCGCGGCGATGGAGATGCGCGCGGCGGCGATTGCCTCCCATGAAGCCGCCGAACTGGTCTGGCTTCTCGAACACCCGCCGCTCTATACCTCCGGCACCAGCGGCAAAACCGGCGACCTGCTCGATCCCCGCTTTCCCCTGATCGCAACCGGCCGCGGCGGCCAGCTCACCTATCACGGGCCGGGCCAGCGGGTGGCCTATGTCATGCTCGACCTGAAGCGGCGCCGGCCGGACGTTCGCGCCTTTGTCGCGGGACTGGAGCAATGGATCATCCGCACGCTCGCCGCCTTCAACGTGAGGGGTGAACGGCGCGAGGACCGCGTCGGCGTGTGGGTCAGACGGCCGGACAAGGGAGCGGAGCACGAGGACAAGATCGCCGCGATCGGCGTGCGCCTCAGACGCTGGGTGTCGTTTCACGGCGTTGCGATCAATGTCGAGCCCGACCTGTCGCATTTCGCCGCGATCGTGCCCTGTGGCGTCGCCGACCCCCGCTATGGCGTCACGAGCCTGGTCGATCTCGGCTATCCCGTCACGATGGAAGACGTCGACGTCGCGCTCCGGCAGGCCTTCGAGGAGGTGTTCGGGCCGGCGGACGCGCAGCCCCGGGAAGCCGCGGTTTGACGCGCGGCGACGCCCTTGCTCTGTCCCTCTAACGCGCCTTGAGGATCACGCAATCCGGCGCGGCGCCACCGTCGCATGACGCCGCGCATTCGGTGATCAGCGAGGCGATGCTGCATTCGAGGGCCCGAAGCGAGCGAAGCTTTCGGCGCAGTTCGACGAGGTGGCGTTCGGCGAGTCTGCGCGCCTCGGTGCAGGATTCACGACGATGCATCAGCGACAACAAGGCGCGAATCTCCGGGATCGACAGGTCGAATTCGCGGCAGCGCCGGATGAAGGCGAGCCGGCGCTCATCCTCATTGTCATAGATGCGCTGGCCGCCGCTGCGTGCGGCGGGACGAAGCAGCCCGACCTGCTCGTAATAGCGAATGGTCGCGACCGTCGTGCCCGTTCGTTCCGCCAGATTCCCGATTCGCAAAGTCCGCCACCCGATCTTCCGACTTGAACCTCAAGTGGCTTGAGGGGGTAGCGATCATGCGTTGACAGAACAACCCGTCAACGCAACCCGGAGATTCACATGAACGTTATCGATCCATCCTGCGCACTGCCGTCGGACTCATCATCAGGCTGCGATTGCGCTGCGCCCCGACATGCAAACGGCAAGCTGCCAGGCAAGATGACGGGCAAGGTTGCCGGCGCCGCCACCCTCGCGGCATTGGCCGCGGTGGCCTGCACCGCGTGCTGTCTCCTGCCCTTCACCCTGCCGGCGGTGTTGCTCGCCGCAGCCGGAGGATCAATCGCCGTGCTCGATCACGCCCATGGCTGGATGACGAAGCTGGCGATCGGCGTCATCGTTTGTGCGTGGCTCTGGATCGGCTGGCAGATCGGGCGAACCAGGCGTCCGCCCGCCCGCTCGACGATGGCCTTCATGATCCTCGCCACCCTCTTGACCGCAACCGCGGCATCCTGGCCCCTGCTCGAGCCTGCCGCCTTCAATGCTCTGGGCATCGCGAAAAAGAAGGTGAGCGCACAACAGGAGTGACGAATGGACGCGCTCACCACCTTCGGATTGGTCGCGGTGACGGCAATGCTGGTCACCTATGCGTTGGAGGAGCGAAGCCCCCATTACATCCTCGCGTTCGCCGGCGCCTGCGGCCTCGGCTCGATCTACGGATTCCTGCAAGGAGCCTGGCCGTTCGGACTCGTCGAAGCCGTATGGTCCGGGGTCGCCCTGCGGCGCTGGACGCGAGCGGTGCGAAAACGCGCTGGCTGAACATCGAGGCCGCCTCACGCGTCGTCGCGTCAGGCGGCCTTCCTGCCGATTATCCGCGTCTCGCTCAGGCCGCGGTCGCATGCGCTGCGGGGGCGAGCCTGGCGGCGATATAGCGCTGCTCCTGGGTCAGGCCGCCAAAACCATAGGCGTCGGCCTTGACCTCATCGACGTGGAGATAGGTTTCGGGGTGCAGCGGCCCCAGCAATTCCCCCATCCGCTTGAACATGGCGACGAGATAGGCGGCCTTCTCGTCCTTGGTATTGGTGCCCTCGCTGATGTGAGTGTCGATCCAATAGCTCGCGAGCCCCTGCTCGGCCAGCGACCGGCCACCCACGAACCAGTCCGCGGCATCCACCGCCTTGACGATGATCGCGGTCACCTTCGGATCCTTGCGCAGGATGCGAGCGGTGAGGTCAGAGACCGCGGCCGCGATGTCCGCCTTGGTCGACGGCGTCGGCTGCGGGCTGCAATAGGTCACGGTGATGAGCGGCATGGTGTTTCTCCTTTGATACGAAACGTCATGGAGAACCTAGATCAGCATCCATCATTTTGGTATCTTATCAATCTGAATAACAATGATAACGAATGGTGATGATACCGTGCTTGACCTCTCGACGGTCCAGGCCTTCCTCCTGGTCGCGGAACTGCAAAGCTTCACGCGCGCTGCCGAGGCGCTCGGTACCACCCAGGCCGCGATCAGCCTGAAACTGCAACGGCTCGAGGCGACCCTCGGCAAGCGGCTCGTCGAGCGATCCCCCCGGGCGGTCCGACTCACGGCGGACGGTTCGGCATTTCTCGATCATGCGCGGACGCTGATGGACGCGCATGAGCGCGCGCTGTCGGGACAACAGCTGGTGCGACCGCAATTGTCGCTCGGCATCAGCGATCATGCCGCGGGTCCCGAGCTCGTGCCGATGCTCGAAAGGCTGAACGCCGTATCCTCGCAGCTTTCGTTCGCGGTGAGCATCGGCTTCTCGCGCGCCCTGCTCGACAACTACGATGCCGGCCGCCTCGATGCCGTCATCATCAGGCGCGAAGGCAGCCGGCGCGGCGGCGAAAAGCTCGTCGAGGACGCCTTCGGCTGGTTCGCCGCGCCGCGGCTCGCCTGGAATGGGGGTGAGTGCCTGCCGCTGGCCACGCTGGCCCCGCCATGCGGGGTGCGCACGCTTGCGGTTCGGGCGCTCGACAAGGCCGGAATTGGCTGGAGGGAGGCCTTTGTCGGCGGCGGTGTCACCGCGGTGATTGCGGCGGCGCTGGCGGGGCTGGCCGTGGCGCCCCTGGCACGACGCCTCGCACCGCCGGGACTGATCGATGTCGGACCGCGACTGGAATTGCCGGATCTCGGCGGCTCCGCCGTGATGCTGTATTCGAAGGTCGGCGATTCCGCCAAGCTCACCGCACTGCGGACGCTCGCCGCGACGTTTCGACGTGTGGCAAAAACGCGTTGAGCGGGGAGATCGCAATCCGATCGGCGACGAACCTGAAAACCACCATTCCCCGCATGTTCGCATCAGAGAATGGCGTCGAAGGCACTGCGCAGGGTTTCGTGCCGGAACACGAAGCCGTTGCTGAGCGCCCGGTTCGGCAACACCCGCTGGCCTCCCAGCAGCAACTCGTTGGCGAAGTCGCCCCCGACGCGCCGCAGCAGGGCTGCGGGAACGCGGAAAAAGGCCGGTCGATGCAGACGCCGCGCGAGCTCCTCGGTGAAGGTCATGTTGGTGACGGGAATCGGCGCGGTGGCGTTGATCGGTCCCGAGAGGTCCGGTCTTGCGATGACATGGGCCATCAGGCGCACGAGGTCGTCGCGCTCGATCCAGGACATCCACTGCCGGCCCGACCCCAGTGGACCGCCGAGGCCGAATTCAAACGGCGTCAGCATCCGCGTGATGAAACCGCCATCGGTCCCGAGCACGAGGCCGATCCGCAAATTCACCACCCTGACCCCATGACCGCCTGCCGGACGGGCGGCGTCTTCCCAAGCTTCGCACAGGTCATGGCTGAAGCAGGCATGCGACTTCGCCGATTCGGTCAGCACCTGGTCCTGCCACAGCCCGTACCATCCGATCGCCGAGCCGCTGACGAGCACGGCGGGTTTATGCTCCAGCCGTGTGATCAGCCTGACGAGGTCGCCTGTCATCTCGACGCGGGACGTCACGATCTCGCGGCGCTTGGCTTCGGTCCACAGCCCGTTGCCGATCGGCTCACCCGCCAGATTGACGATGGTGTCGATTTTAGCCTCGGCCGGCAGCTGGTCGAGGCTCGTGATCAGCGTGATCGGCAGCGGCAGCACGTCTGCCTTCGTCGGGTTGCGGACCAGCGCGGTGACCTGATGCCCCGCGGCGATCAGGCTTGCCGCAAGCCGGCTGCCGATGAAGCCGGTCGCTCCGGTGATCAGCACCGTCTGTCGCCCCGGCAATGCGGCCACGAGGTCGCGCGCCGGCGCGCTGGTCAGGCGGGCAAGACGATGTGATGCGGCGAAGTCCCGCAAGCCGCACAGCGCAGCGCCGACCGCCGCAGCGGCGGCAACAAGGCTGAGACCTCCGGCATAGGCTGACAGAATGGCCGTCGGCTGCATCGCCCAGTCGATCAGGACCGGCAGCAGCAGCACCAGAATGGCGCCATAGTTGAGCGCGAGCAAGGTGTGATTGATGCGCTCGCTGGCGGGCAATTTCCGGCTCATATCCTCTTCGACGAAATCCATCAGGGTGATGACGATCTCCGCGACGAGGACCGCGATCACGATCAGCGCCCAGACGCCGTGCACTTCGAGCCAGCCGAGAACCAGGAAAAGCAGGGCGTAGAGCATGTTCCTCGTACCATGCAGCTTGAGTTCGTAGCGCTGCGAAGGCCGCCATGCCAGCCGTTCGGTGAATTCGTGATGGTAGAAGGTGTCGAACACCCCCATCGCGATTTGAATGGCGATCAGGATCCAGAGCAAGGACGTCATGATGCGGCCTCCCGAAACACGGCGGACTGCCGCAGAAGCATGCCGAAGCGGCGGTGAACGATCTCGAGCGCAAACCGAAACGTTCCGCAGCCGAGATCGGAATGGGTGACGGTGAGATCGCCCGGCGTCAGCCACACCGGCAGCGGCACTCTGAGCGGGCCGAGTTGCAGGGAATAGCCGGCGCTGCGAAACACCAGCGCCTCGTGCTCGACGCTGACGCGCAACGCCATGCTGACGCCGAAGCCGATATATTCCTCCAGTCCGGTCGGGCCAGCGAAGCGTTTCGAGGAATGGATCACTTGCGGAAATCCATCCCTGCGCGCGCAGATGCGGGTCCAGATCTGGCCACCGCTTGCTCGCTCCTCTGTCACGGTCACAATCATGGGAACGCCGGTCTCGGCTCCCGTCGGCAACGGCCCGCCAATCAAGCGCGCCAGTTGCACGAGCCACCAGCCGATGCGGCTGACGCCGGCGTCGTCGACCTCGCCGACATAGACGATCGTGCCGCCCTCGGCGCGGCGCGTGGAGAAACGCCGCCAGGTCGCAACCGGCAGACGGCCCCAGTCGTCGTTCGACAATAGCGCGCGGAACCGGCTGTCATCGAGCAGTTTGGCGGGGGATGCCTGCGATGCCTGAAGTCCAGATCTTCTCGCTGACGCCATCGCATGCTCCCTTCATTCCCAACTCTATTTGGCCTTTCCCGCCGGCAGGAAGCTCACGACCTTCTCGCCGAGCTTGATCAAGGCGGCGAGCCGCGACCTCGGCACGCTGAGCATCTGCACGTACCAGCGGTCGACCAGTTCGGTGAAAGCCAGCATCTCCTTGAGCCGCCTGCTCGCCACCGGACTGATGGTGGGATCGTCGGCCGCATCCGACACGCAGGCGCGCAGGGCATCGATGGCAGGATCGATCTCGCGCTCCTTGCGCCCCGCGGCGATCCGCGCCGCCACTTCCCAGATGTCGGTCTCTGCCTCGAAATGATCACGGCGGTCGCCGAGGATCGGGACCCGCCGGATCAAGTTCCAGGACAGCAGTTCCTTGATCGAATTCGACACGTTGGAGCGTGCCATGCCCAGCGTGTCCGCGATGTCCTCCGCGGTCATGGGCTCCTCGGCAAGGTAGAGCAGCCCATGGATCTGGCTGACCGAGCGGTTGACGCCCCACTCATCGCCCATGTCGCCCCAATGCAGGATGAAGCGTTCGACCGCGGCGGGGAGTTTCTTTTTGTCGGTTGTTTCTGTCATTACAGAAATATCTGACGAAACGAAGCCCGTGTCAAGGAGCGTGATCGGGATTGGGTGGCCAGACGCCGGGCAGAAGCCCCTCCCGGCCGGGCCGGGTCGGCCAAACGGTCTTGCAAAAAACACCCTGGTGTGGCTGGAACAAACCCTTGGTTCGTGCGTTTCACCGCGTCGAGGCAGGGTCTGATGACTAAAAATGATAAGCAGCAAAGGGACCTGTTCGAGAGTGAACGCAGTTTCCGTCTACTGGTTGAGGGGGTGGTCGACTACGCGCTGTATATGCTCGATCCGACCGGCATCATCACCAGTTGGAACATCGGCGGCCAGCGCATCAAGGGTTATTCTCCTGACGAAATCCTGGGCCAGCACTTCTCCCGTTTCTATACGGAAGCCGACCGCGTCAACGGCAAGCCCGCGCGCGCGCTGAAGATCGCGACAGAACAGGGCCGCTATGAGGAAGAGGGCTGGCGCGTCCGCAAGGATGGCAGCTTCTTCTGGGCGAGCGTGATCATCGACCCGATCTCCGAAGGTGGCCAACTGGTCGGCTTTGCCAAGATCACCCGCGACATTACGGAGCGACGTGAGGCGCAGCTCCGGCTCGAGCAAATGCAAAAGCAGCTCGCCGAATCCCAGAAGCTCGACGCGCTCGGACAACTGACCGGCGGCGTGGCTCATGACTTCAACAACCTGTTGATGATCGTTTCCGGCAGCATCCACACACTGAAGAGAGGCATCGGCGACGATGCCAGGCTGCAGCGCGCGGTCGCTGCCATCGAGTCCGCGACGAGGCGCGGCGCGGCCCTGACCAGCCAACTCCTCACCTTCGCGCGGCGGCAGAGTGTCAACCCACAGCTGATCGATATTGCCGAGCGCATAGAGGCCGTGCGTGACGTGCTGGAAACCGGCGTCGGCGATACCGTGAGGCTTTCGTTCGAGGTCAATCCGGGGACGTGGCCGGTTACGGTCGACGTCGCGGAACTGGAGACCGCCCTGGTCAATCTCGTCATCAATGCACGCGACGCCATGCCGGACGGCGGAACCGTCACGATCGGTGCGCACAACGCCACAGTGTCCGGGGACCCTGACGGCGGTGAGTATGTCGCCATCAGCGTGGCGGATACCGGCACCGGCATCGCTCCAGACGTACTGGACAAGATTTTTGATCCCTTCTTCACGACCAAGCCCTTCGGCAAAGGCACCGGCCTTGGCCTTTCGCAGGTCCATGGGTTCACGCATCAGGCCGGCGGAACCGTCATGGTCCACAGCGAACTCGGCACGGGAACCAAGGTCGTGATCCTGCTGCCGCGAGAACGGGCCCCCCCGCAAGCCCCAACGGCGGAAACCGCGGATTCCAGTGGAAGCGGTACGGTTCTACTGGTCGAAGACAATCCAGACGTCGCAGCCGCCAGCACCAGCCTGCTCGAACAACTCGGCTATAGTGTCCGGCGCGTGGCGGACGCCGACGAAGCGCTGCGCGAAGTCGAGCGCGACGGGGTCGATCTCGTGTTCTCCGACATCGTCATGCCCGGCAAGATGGACGGGCTTGGCCTTGCGCGCCGCCTGAGGGAGATTCGGCCCAACCTCCCCATCCTGCTGGCGACGGGTTACAGCGACGTGGCGGCAAGTGTACGCGGTGACTTCTCCATCCTTCGCAAGCCCTACGAAATCCATCAACTGGGCCAGGCACTGGCGAAACTGCCGCGTTAAGGCCATTCGCCAAGAGACGCTCCCTATGCCTTCAGATGATAGAGAAGGAGGCCCAGGCAGACCACCGCAGCCCAGACGACGAAGCCGCAGAGCATGGTCCAGAGGTCGCCAAGAATGATCGTGCCGTCCGGCAATCGGGAAAAGCCAAAACGGCCGCTCTTGCTCCGGCCCCAAAACGGATCTGCCTTGATCCGGCCGAGCGACAGCGCGGTCAGCACCGCCCCCCCAGTGAAGCAACAGACAATCTCGGCCACGCCGACAACGATATCCACCAGGGGCTCTACCATCGCTGCACGTCCACCGACCGCCGCTTCACGTTCATTCGAAAAGCTCTTCTGTGAAGTTCCGGATGCGGTGAAGATCCAGACAGTGATCGATCCCCGACCGCCTCTCGAACCTGATCCTGATGCGCTTCGCCATGGCGCGGCGTGATCCAGTATTGACGCGACCTCGTCCCGGCACTCGTTACTTCCCGAGCGTGGGCGCAACGCGCAGCTTCCAGAGCCCCCAGATGCGGTCGATCACGATGAAATTGATCGCGTCGGCCTTGGTGCCCTCGCCCGGCGTCAGATAGTTGACCTCGCCGCCGAGCGCGAGAGCCTGCGACTGCAGCCGGGCGTTGGCGTCGGTATAATAGGCGCGGAAAACGGCCATCTTGACCGACGGCCCGACAGTTACATCGCCGTGGCCGCGCATCAGCACCACCGGCTTGTCGCCCAGCGTTTGCACAAGCGATTTGCCGCGCGTGGGATCGCTGACCAGCATGTCCGTCTCGCCGAAATCCTTGCGGATGTCCCAGACCGGTGTACCGACCGCGAGGAACGCCGCGTTATGAAACATCGCCCGCAGCGGCACCTGGCTGACGCCGAACGGGATGACACCGGCAGAATGGGTATGGACCACCGACATGACGTCCGGCCGCGCCTTGTAGATCTCGCTGTGAATGAAGCGCTCCAGAAACACCGCTCGGCCGCGGGGGTCGACGGCGTTGCCGTCGAGATCGAATTCCATGATGTCGTCGGCCGTCACCAGCGCCGGCGCGAGCGAGCGCGACAGCAGAAAGCGGTTGGGATTCCTGGGATCGCGCGCGCTGACGTGGCCAAATCCGTCGAGCACGCCGAAGTCGGCGAGGATGCGGCTGCCGATCACAATTTCCTCGGACGGGATGGCATCGCTCCCCGAAGCCGGAGCGGCCGGCGCTTGCGCGCGGGCCGGAGACAAAACAGCCAGACCCGCGCAAACGACCATTACCGCGCGCCACATTGCCGTCATCGTCGCCTCCTCCTTACACCGTTGGCAGCACCGAGAACCCCTCGCCGGCCCGGCGCAGATTCAGCATATCCGGCTCCGCAGGCTCAGTGAGCACGGCCTCGACCCGGGCCGACGACGGACCACGCCGGCATAGCGCCACCACCTGCGCAACGACATCGGCCGGGCCCGCGAACAGAGCTTCCACGCTGCCGTCGGCGCGGTTGCGTACCCAGCCCTCAAGGCCGCTCGTCATCGCCTGGTGTTCCACCCAGGCGCGGTAGCCGACGCCTGCACCCTGCCCCGGATCGCCACCTGCAGGATCACCTGGCTCATGTGTCACCTGTCAGACCCAGGACATCGGCGCTGCGCGCGCGGACTGCCGCATCACGCATCACGCGGGCGCTGAGCTCGGAGGATGCGAGGCCTTTCAGGTTCTTCGGCGTGATTCCTTCGCGCAATGCCTTAAGTGTCTCATAGACCGCCTGCGTCGCAGCGGCGAATGGCGCATGGCCCTGCAGCGCGATACGCACGCGCTGTCCGGCGAGATAGTCCAGATCGACCATCTCCTCGGGCACGCCACCGAGCACGATCGGCAGCGTCGTCGCCGCCGAAATCGCCTCAAGCTCGCCGCGCGCCTTGATGCCGGTGAAGAACAATGCGTCGATCCCAGTGGCCTCATAGGCCCTGGCGCGCCGGATCGCATCATCGAGCGAGCTGATCGCCACCGCGCCGGTCCGCCCCATGATCACCAGCGAGGGATCGCCGCGCCCGTCCAGCGCCGCCTTCATCTTGCCGACACCTTCCTCCAGCGCAATCAACTGCGGCTTCGCCTCACCATAGGCCTGCGGCAGCAGCGTGTCCTCGATGGTGAGGCCGGCGGCGCCCGCCGTCTCCAGCTCCTGCACCGTGCGACGGACATTCAGCGCGTTGCCATAGCCATGGTCAGCGTCGACCAGCACCGGCAAGGACGCCGCGCGCGACATCCGTCGCATCTGCTCGGCCAGTTCCGTCAGCGTAATCAGAGCAATGTCTGGATCGCCGAGCACCGCGAGCGAAGCCACGGAACCGCCGAACATGCCGAGCTCGAAGCCGAGATCCTCGGCGATCCGGACCGAGGTCGCGTCGTAGACCGAACCCGGGCGAATACAGGTGTTTCCCGCGAGGATCGAACGCAGGGCTTCACGGCGGTTGCGAAAGGCCATTCCTAGCTCCTCAGACTCTCGTCATTGCGAGGAGCGAAGCGACGAAGCAATCCAGTTTGCCGTGTTTATGGATTGCTTCGCTACGCTCGCAATGACGGTCTTCACGTCGTTCGTCACGCAAACTCGAGAATCAACGCGTCCACCGCGAGCGTGGCCCCGGCGGATGCGTGAATCTTCTTCACGGTGCCGTCGCGCTCGGCGCGCAGCACGTTCTGCATCTTCATTGCCTCGACCACGGCGAGCGTTTCGCCGGCCTTGATCTCCTGTCCTTCAGCGACATCGATCGAGACCACGAGCCCCGGCATCGGACACAGCAGCTTCTTGCCGGTATCGGCCGCGGTGACGACCGGCATCAGGCGCGCGGATGTCGCCTCCGCCTCGGTGAAGACATAGACCGGAACCTCGACGCCCTGATGCGCGAGCCGGATGCCGTTGGCGATCGGGCGCACCTGCATCGCCACGATATGCCCGTCGATGGTGCCGTGCCAGACCGGCTCGCCGGGCACCCATGGCGACACCAGATGATGCGGCGTCCCGGCTGCGCCATCGGCCCCCGCGAACCGCACCGTGATGGCGCCGGTTTCCCGCGCGATATCGAGGATGATCTCGTCGCGGCCGAGCCACACCGCGCGCCGGCCCTGGCGCGTCACCGGACGGCCGATCATCTGGCCCGAAATCTGCCGCTTGCGCTCGCCGAGCACGTGGTCGATCGCGGCCCCCACCGCGGCGATGCGGCGCGCCACCTCGCCTGCGGGCTTATGCGCGGCAAAGCCCTTTGGAAACTCCTCGGCGATGAATCCGGTCGATAGCCGGCCCTCGCGCCAGCGCGGATGGTTCATCAGCGCCGAGAGAAACGGAATGTTGTGGCGGATGCCGTCGATATAGAACGCGTCGAGCGCGGTCGACTGCGCCTCGATCGCCGCCGCCCGCGAGGGCGCGTGGGTGACGAGCTTGGCGATCATCGGATCGTAGAAGATCGAGATCTCGCCGCCCTCCTGCACGCCGGTATCGTTGCGCACGGTGATGCCATGGGCACTGCTCTCGACCGGCGGGCGGTATTTCACCAGCCGCCCGATCGAAGGCAGGAAGTTGCGGAACGGATCCTCGGCATAGACCCGGGATTCCACCGCCCATCCGCTCAAGCTGACGTCCTTTTGCGCCAGAGCCAGTTTCTCGCCGGCGGCCACCCGGATCATCTGCTCGACCAGGTCGATGCCGGTGACGAGTTCGGTCACGGGATGCTCGACCTGCAGGCGGGTGTTCATTTCGAGGAAATAGAAGCTCTTGTCCTGGCCGGCGACGAACTCGACGGTGCCCGCGGAATCATAGTTCACGGCCTTGGCCAGCGCGACCGCCTGCTCGCCCATCATCCGCCGCGTGGTCTCGTCCAGCAGCGGCGACGGCGCCTCCTCGATCACCTTCTGATTGCGGCGCTGGATCGAACATTCGCGCTCGCCGAGATAGATCACATTGCCGTGCTTGTCGCCGAGCACCTGGATTTCGATGTGGCGGGGATCGACGATGAACTTCTCGACGAAGACGCGGTCGTCACCGAAGGAGGATTTGGCTTCGGCCTTGGCAAGCTTGAAACCTTCGGCGACCTCGGCCCGGGAATTCGCGATCCGCATGCCCTTGCCGCCCCCGCCGGCGGACGCCTTGATCATCACGGGATAGCCGATCTCGTCGGCGATCTTCACCGCATGCGAATCGTCCTCGATGACCCCGAGATGGCCGGGCACGGTGGAGACCTTGGCCTTGGCGGCGGCCTTCTTCGATTCGATCTTGTCGCCCATGGCGGCGATCGCGTCCGGATTGGGCCCGATGAAGACGATCCCGGCCTGCTGCAGCGCCCGGGCAAACGCCTCGCGCTCGCTGAGGAAGCCGTAACCCGGATGCACGGCCTCGGCGCCGGTCTTGCGGCAGGCCTCGACGATCTTGTCGATGACGAGATAGCTCTCGGCGGCGGCCGGCGGCCCGATCAAGACGGCCTTATCGGCCATCTCGACATGGAGCGCGTCACGGTCGGCCTCGGAATAAACCGCGACGGTCTCGATCCCCATGCGGCGAGCGGTCTTGATGACCCGGCAGGCGATCTCGCCCCGGTTTGCGATCAGAATGCGTTTGAACATGTTCTTGATTGTTACCTTTGGGCGGGTTCCTCCCCCGCAATCTGGCATGCGAGGACAGGCCGAACAATTGCGTCCTACAGCAAAATGCGACGGAGGCAACGGTCCAGATCAAATGGCCCGCCTTGCGAAAAACATTACCCTGAATAGCTCTGAAACCTGCCGCGCACATAGGCCCGCGAAACCGCCTTCATCAACTCGCCGACCTCGCCCTCCAGATAGTCATTGGCCACGATCAGGGCGCGGACGGTCGCGCGCAGGTCGCCACCGCAGGCGGCAATGGCCTGCTCGACCGCCTGCTCCAGGCCCTCGTCGTTGGTGGTCTGGCGGGGATTGGCGGGCATGGGATCATTCCGGTCTCGGGCAGGTATGTTCTCTTTTTGTTCTGAGGAGTCAACCCGCCTCCGTTGCCTTCGCCACATCCTGCACCAGACCATGGATGAAGCCGAGCTTGCCGATCACGGTTGGCGACAGGATGAAAGGATAGAGGTCGCGCGTGCCCATGGCCCGGCTGACACTGTTCATCGCAAAGGTGAAAGGCAGCCAGGCGCCGACGATCGCGTCGAAATGGCACGCGCGGTAGGGATCGAAGCTCACCCGCGCCGAGAGCCCCCCGATGTCATCGGCAGCTGGCCGGACCTCGATACCGAATTCGGCGGCCATCTCCAGCGTGTCAACGATGTGCAGATAATGCGCCCAGGTCTCGGCGAAGTCCTCCCAGGGATGGCTGGTGGCGTAGGCGGAAACGAACCGCTGTTGCCAGTCGGAGGGGGCGCCGCCGGTATAGTGACGCTGCAAGGCATCACCGTAGTCGGTTGAATCATCACCGAAAACCTGCCGGCAGGCATCGAGCTTGCCGCCATCGCGCACAAGCACGTCCCAGAAATAATGCCCGACTTCATGGCGGAAATGCCCGAGCAGCGTCCGATACGGCTCGCCCATTTCCAGCCTCCGGCGTTCGCGCTCGCTGTCGTCGGCCTCCGACAGCGCGATGGTGATCAAACCATTGTCGTGGCTGGTCATCACCTTTTCCCCGGCGGCAAAATCGTCGGCAAGGAAATTGAAGATCAGCCCGTGATCCGGGTCTTCGGTCCGCGTCTTGACCGGCAGGTTCCATCGCAGCAGGGAATAGAACAGCCGGTGCTTGGCGATCTCCAATTGGCGCCAGCAGTCCAGGTGGGCGGTGTCGGCGAGGTTCGGCACGGTGCCATTGTGCCGGCAGGCCCTGCAGTAGACGTCGGTCGTGCCGGCATCGACCAGCCAGTTGCAGGCGTCAAAACCGGCGTTGGCGCACAGGCTGCGCTCCCCGTCGGCCCCGGCGAGCGCCCTGAAACCGGCGCCCTCCGGCTCCAACGCCGAAATCGTCTGCCGCTCGGGCATGAAGGCAAGTTGGTGGCCGCAGCGTCCGCACGACCGGTTTTCGAAGTAAAGCTGGTTCCCGCAGGCCTGACAGACGAAAAGTTTCAATGCGACAATTCCAAAAGGGGATGGGTGGTTTCGACTTGGGCCTCGCGAGGACGCCGCAGTGCGGATTTCGTTCCCGGTGTCCGGAACAAATTGACCGCAACCACGTTAATGTTCCGCCGTGTTGCCCCCAGCACGCGTCAGGTGGCCCCGCCGCGTCACCCCTTAAAAAGGGGCTATGTTTTTTGGCCTGCATGGGGTCTGCAGGCGAACGCCAGAGCCGAATGGGACCATCGCCGACGAACATGACCGCACGGAGGTCATCCACGTGACCGCGTCGGAACCCGCGGCCGCGACACTGCGGCAGCACCTCGAGGAGGTCGCGCTCGAGCGTGACCGCGCGCACCGCGCACTGCAGGACCGCGAGGCCGAGCTGGCGCGGATCCAGCGGATCGGCCGCGTCGGCGGCGTCGAAGTCGATCTTCGCGACGGCTTCCGCAGCCGCCGCTCGCCGGAATATCTGATCATCCACGGATTGCCACCGGAAGCGGCCAACGAGACCCACCAGGACTGGGTCAGGCGTCTCCATCCTGACGATCGCCAGCGGGCGGAGCGACAATTTCTCGACACCATCGCGGGCACGGGTGAGGACTACGCCGCCGAATACCGCATCATCCGTCCCGATGACGGCCGCACGCGGTGGATCCGCGTCGTTGCCAAGATCGAGCGCGATCATGACGGTCAGGCGATCCGGCTGGTCGGCGCCCATATCGACGTCACCGACCAGATGCTGGCGCGCGAGACCCTGCGTGAAAGCGAGGAGCGCTTTCGCCTGATCGCCGACAGCGCACCGGTCCCGATCTGGGTCACCAAGCTCGACCGTACACGCTCGTTCGCCAATCAGGCCTATGTCGATTTTCTCGGCCTGCCCTTTGAGGAAGCCATCGCCTACGACTGGCGCAAGGTCCTGCATCCGGATGATCTGCCGCGGATCCTTCAGGAGCAGATCGCAGGCGAGTCCTCCCTCAAGCCTTTTGTCCTGGAGGCTCGCTACAGGCGGGCCGACGGCGCGTGGCGCTGGCTGCGCTCGGAGTCCCAGCCGCGCTGGGACCCCACCGGCCAGCACATCGGGTTCATCGGCGTCGCGCACGACATCACCGCCGCCAAGCAGGCCGAGATCGAACTTCGCCGGCTGAACGAGACCCTGGAGCAGCGCATCGTCGAGCGCACGGCGCAACTGGAATCCCATGAAGCCCAGATGCGGGCGATCCTCGAGACCAGCCATCAATATCAGCTGCTGCTCGATCTCGAAGGCAAGCTGCTCTATGCCAACAGGACGGCACTTGCCGGCATCCACGCCGAGGCCTCCGACGTCATCGGCAAACCATTCTGGGACACGCTCTGGTTTACCGCCACTGACGGCATGCCGGACATCGTTCGCGCGGCGTTCATCACCGTCCTCACGGGGGAAGAAGTGCGCATCGAGATGCGGCTTCAGCTTCCCATCGGCGAGCGGCATTTCGATTTCGCGATGCGGCCGGTGTTCGACCGCAACGGCCATGTGTCCGGCGCCGTTCCCGAAGCGGTCGACGTCACCGACCGCCTGCGGGGCGAGGAGGTGCTGCGCCAGGCGCAGAAGATGGAAGCGGTCGGCCAATTGACCGGCGGGGTGGCGCATGACTTCAACAACCTGTTGACGATCATCCGATCCGCCACCGACTTCCTGCGTCGTCGCGAATTGCCGGAAGAGCGGCGCCGACGCTATGTCGAGGCGATCTCCGAGACGGTCGAGCGCGCGTCCAAACTGACCGGACAGCTTCTGGCGTTCGCCCGCCGCCAGCCGTTGAAGCCGCAGGTGTTCAACGTCGGAGACCAGGTTGAGAGCGTTGTCCAGCTCATTCGTCCCCTGGTCGGAAGCCGCATTCGCATCGACGTCGATGTCGGGGATTCCGCCTGTTTCACCATCGCCGATGTCGCGCAATTCGAGACCGCGGTGATCAACCTCGCCGTCAACGGCCGCGACGCCATGGACGGCGAAGGCGTTCTGGCGATCTCGGTGAAGAAGACCGACCTGATCCCTGCCCAGCGCGCGCAAGCGGCGCGGCGCGGATCGTTTGTCGCCATTGCCGTCACCGATACCGGCAGCGGGATTGCGGCCGAAAACCTCGCTGCGATCTTCGAACCGTTCTTCACCACCAAGGAGGTCGGCAAGGGGACCGGGCTTGGGCTCAGCCAGGCCTTTGGCTTTGCCCGGCAATCGGACGGCGACATCGCGGTTGCAAGCGCGCTCGGACATGGCGCTGTTTTCACGATCTACCTGCCGCAGGCCGATGCGCCCGAGCCCGACGCAACGGCGGCTGCGATCAGCGGCGAGCCCGCCAGCACCGGCCGCGGCTATCGCGTGCTCGTCGTCGAGGATGATGATGAGGTCGGCAAGTTTTCCACGGAACTCCTGGAAGATCTCGGTTACGAGGTCACGCGGGTTCCGAACGCAGCCGCCGCACTGACCATTCTTGCCGAGAACGAATTTGCCGTCGATCTGGTGTTTTCCGACGTCATCATGCCCGGCATGAACGGCGTCGAACTGGCAGGGCTGATCCGGGAACGCTATCCCGGCCTCCCCGTGGTCCTGACCAGCGGCTACAGCCATGTGCTGGCCGACAACGCCCATCGCGGTTTCGACCTGATCCGGAAGCCCTATTCGGTGGAGCAGTTGTCGCGCATTCTCAGAAAGGCGATGGCCGAAAAAGCAGCAGTGGCGCGATAGAGCTATTGCAGTCTGTCCGATCTCCGCTAATCCCTGTTGGGATCGGAGCGCAGATCCTCACCTCAATGAACCCAACCCACGCGGAGAACGAGTTGCCGATCTCGCATGAGACGATGCTGGCCTATGGCATCATCATTCCGGCCACGGCCGGTGTCATCGTGCGCCCCTTTCGCCTGCCGGAAGCGGTCTGGGCGCTGGCGGGCGCCGCCGCGCTGGTCGCCGTCGGCATCCTGCCCTGGAGCGATGCGCTCGGCGGTATCCGCAGGGGTCTCGACGTCTATTTGTTCCTGATCGGCATGATGCTGATCGCGGAACTGGCGCGGCGCGAGGGCCTGTTCGACTATCTCGCCGCGTTTGCCGTGGAACATGCGCGCGGTTCGCCGCAGCGGCTGTTCCTGCTGATCTATGCGGTCGGCACGCTGGTGACCGTGTTCCTGTCCAATGATGCGACCGCCATCGTGCTGACGCCCGCCGTCTATGCTGCAACCCGCGCCGCAGGCGCCACGCCGCTGCCGTATCTGTTCGTTTGCGCCTTCATCGCCAACGCCGCGAGTTTCGTGCTGCCGATTTCCAATCCGGCCAATCTCGTCGTGTTCGGCGAGCGCATGCCGCATCTCGTGGACTGGCTGCGCCAGTTCACCCTGCCCTCGGTCGCCGCGATCGTGCTGACCTATGCCAGCCTGCGTCTGACCCAGCACCGCGCGTTGAAGGACGAACGCATCCGGGCCGATGCACCAAAGCCGCACCTCAGCCACGAAGGCAAACTCGCGGCGATCGGCATCGCGGCGGTCGGGGCCGTCCTGCTCACAGCTTCCGCGCTCGATTGGCCATTGGGATTGCCGACCTTCGCCTGCGGAGGTCTCACCACGGCCGCCGTGCTACTCCTGAGCCGCCAGTCGCCATGGCCGGTCCTGAAGGACGTCTCCTGGGGCGTGCTGCCGCTGGTCGCCGGGCTGTTCGTGATGGTCGAGGCGCTGGTGCGCACCGGCGCGATCGCAGCGCTTGCGACGCTGCTCCACGACGGCGTCGCGCAATCCGTCGCCAGGACCGCGTGGGGCAGCGGCCTTTTCATCGCGCTCGCCGACAACATCGCCAACAATCTGCCGATTGGCCTCCTCGCCGGTTCGGTCACGGGCCACGATCACCTGCCGGCCTCCGTCATCTCTGCGGTTCTGATCGGGGTCGATCTTGGTCCGAACCTCTCGGTCACCGGGTCGCTCGCGACCATCCTGTGGCTGGTGGCGCTGCGCCGCGAGGGTCTCCACGTCAGCGCCTGGCACTTCCTGCGGCTCGGGATCGTGGTGATGCCGCCGGCGCTGCTCGCAGCATTGGCCGCCGTCATCTGGTAAGTTCCCCGACGACTGGTCGCGGCACAAGAAGCGATCGTCCCCGGCCGTGCTGGCCGGGGACGTGGCTCGATCGGGTTAACGACCTCAGGCGGCGGCTTCGTAATTCACCGCCGTTTCAGCGATCTTGGTCAAGGACTCGTCGGTCTTCTTTTCCTCGTTCAGCGTCTGATCGAGCAATTTGACCGCCTGTGGCATGCCGAGCTTGGTGGCCCAGGCCTTCAGCGTGCCATAACGCGAGATCTCGTAATGTTCGACCGCCTGCGCCGCCGCCAACAGGCCGGCATCGAGCGCGGGCGTGTCAGCATATTCGTCCATGATCTCCTTGCCCTCGTCGAGGATGCCCTCGATCGCGTCGCACTTCTTGCCACGCGCAGGCTTGCCCAGCAGTTCGAAGACCTGCTCCAGCCGCTCGACCTGCCCCTCGGTTTCGTCATGATGCTTCTCGAACGCGGCCCGCAGCTTGTCCGACGTCGCGGCCTTGGCCATCTTGGGCAGCGCCTTGAGGATCTGCTTTTCGGCGTAATAGATGTCCTTCAGCGTATCGAGAAATAATTCGTTCAAATCCTTGTCAGCCATGGCGTTCTCTCCGTTGATGGTTGTGCGCTGACAACCTCGAATTGCCGCCAATGTTCCTGCCTTGGGCGAGGCGCCGGATGAAACGAGCCCTCCCCGCGCCCGGCCTCGCTGGCGCATCCGTTGTCCATGGACCAAGTGCCTGGCCCAAGACCTTGGCCCAAGGCTCTGCACCAAGGCCCTTGTAACAATCCTGTCATGCGGCAAAACTAAACGGGAGCGGCGGAGAGTAGCCGCAATCCAACCCGTCCCAAGGAGTTTTTCATGCGCCGCTCCCTTCTGTGGCTGTCCGCCGGGCTGACGCTGTTGTCGACCGGCCTCGCCGTCGCGGAGACCAACAATACCCCGCGCAATCTGATCCTGTTCGTCCCCGACGGCTTGCGCGCGCTGAAAGTGACCCCGGACACCGCGCCGGCCATGGCCGAGATCCGCGACAAGGGCGTCAACTTCAAGAACCCGCATTCGCTGTTTCCGACCTTCACCATGGCCAACGGTTCGGCGATGTCGACCGGGCACTATCTCGGCGACACCGGCACCTTCAGCAACACCATCTTCACCGGCTACACCTCGGCGCCCGCCGGCGACACCGTGGTGCCCTTCATCGAAAACGACGCGGTGCTGGGCGACGTCGATGAGCATTTCAACGGCGACTATCTGAACGAAGAGACCATCCTGAAGATGGCGCGCGCGCAGGGGTTCTCGACCGCGGCGATCGGCAAGCTCGGCCCGACCCTGCTGTTCGACCACACCGATCGCGCCGACAAGCCCGGCCTGCACTCCATCGTGTTCGACGATTCCACGGGCGGCAAGAACGGCATGCCACTGTCCGACGAGGTCAAGGAGGCGCTGACCAAGGCCGGACTGCCGCTGGTCTCCCCGCCGCGCGGTGACAACGGCAAGGCGGGCGACGCCAAGACGCCCGGCACCACCGTTGCCAACCTCGCCCAGCAGGGTTACTTCGCCGACGTCGCCAGCAAGATCGTGCTGCCGATGTTCAAGGCGCGCAACAAGCCGTTCGTGCTCGTGTTCTGGTCGCGCGATCCCGACGGCAGCCAGCACAACACCGGCGACAGCCTCAACACCGTCACGCCGGGTATCAACGGCCCGACCTCGATGGCCGGCATCAGGAACGCCGACAACAACCTCGCGCAATTGCGCAAGACACTCGACGAACTCGGCCTGTCGGCGTCCACCAACATCATCGTCTCCGCCGATCACGGCTTCTCGACGATCTCGAAGGAGAGCAAGACCAGTCCCTCCGCCAAGGTCAGCTATGAGGACACACCGAAGGACTTCCTGCCGATGGGCTTCCTCGCGCTCGACCTCGCCAAGGCACTCGACCTGCCGCTGTTCGATCCCAACAACAAGAACGCCCCGGTCGGCGCGGACGCACATCCGAAGTTCGGCAACGGCGTGCTCGGCAAGGATCCTACCAAACCCGACCTCGTCGTCGCCACCAATGGCGGTTCGGACCTGATCTATCTGCCGAACAAGGACAAGAAACTGGCTGAGCGGACCGTCAAGGCGCTGCTCGAGCAGGACTACGTCTCCGGCATTTTCGTCGATGACTCGCTCGGCAAGCCCGCCGGCACGCTGCCGCTGTCGCAGATCAGCCTCAAGGGCAAGGCGCGGACGCCGACGCCCGCGATCGTGGTCAACTTCCGCAGCTATGTGGAGGGATGCAACGAGCCGACCAACTGTTCGGTCGAGGTCGCCGACACCGTGCTGCGCCAGGGTCAGGGCATGCATGGCAGCTTCGGTCGCGGCGACACCATGAATTTCATGGCTGCGATCGGGCCGGACTTCAAGGCCGGCTATGCCGATGCGCTGCCGGTCAGCAACGCCGATGTCGGCGCGACCGCCGCGAAGATTATGGGGCTGAAGACGACGCCGAAGGGCGAACTGATCGGCCGGGTGATGTCGGAAGCGATGCCGAACGGTAAAACGCCGAAGGCGTTTTCCAGCATCGTGAAGTCGCGGGCCGCGGACAATGGCCTGCGCACCGTGCTCAACTTCCAGCGCGTCGGCAGCCAACGCTATTTCGACGCCGCCGGCTTCCCCGGGCGGACGGTGGGACTCGATGCCGAAGGCAGCAAGCAGAAGTCAGCGGAGAAATAGGCTCGCGGTCCGGCCTGAACGAATGGAGCCGGGCTTGCTGCCTCGTTCTCGCGCTCGGCCGCGATTGTCACAGCTCCGCAGGCTCTATCAACTCGTCGTCCCGGCGAATGCCGGGACCCATCGCCACCGATTTTTCTCATAGCGAATGCTGTGGCTCCAGCCTGACATTGCTCCGACATCGGTGGTTATAGGTCCCGGCCCAAGGTCCCGGCCCAAGGCCGGGACGACAGCGAGGAGCCGGGACGACATCGAGGCGTTCGATTCAATTTTTGAGCCTCTTTCGAACACACGACACAGCTTCGCGCTTGCGGGCCATGCATGGCTTACATGCGTGAACTGCCCGTCGTGCAATCGGCATCCGGACCAACAATAATTCGAACCCAACCAAAACAAAAACGGCGGAGCCCCGCCCCGCCGTTCGAACAACTCAAGCCGATGCCGATTAAATTTACATTCCGATGTCGATGAGCTGCGGCATGTGCGCCAGCGGCAGCACGGCGGCGCCGACGAGGGTTGCGACCATCGCCATCAAGGTGTGATTGCCGTTGCGCTTGCCGCGCATCTGGTTCGCCATCCACTGCAGCGCTTCGGTGTTGACTCCCTTGGCGTGCGCCGGGGCCCAGCTCTCGATATCGGTGTCGGGCGACAGCGCCACGCTGCGCGGCGGCACCGGCAAGCCGGACGCGGCGGCCACGTGATGGGCAACCGCCTTGGCCAGCAGGTCGTCGAAGCGTCCACCGTCGCTGCGCTCCGCAGCCGCGTCATTGATCTCGAACATCGCCTCGGCCTCGGCCCGGCTGACCGGATCGTTCTCGACCGCGCGCGCGGTCAGGATGCGGGCGCACCAGGCGGTGTCATCGGCGTCGAGCGCGCGTGAAAAATGCACCCGGCCCCTGGTCGTCGGACCTTCGCCGGTGATGACGCCATCGCGCACGATGGTCAGGGCATGGGCCGCGCTAGCGCGGCAAGATGGTTGCAGCGCGTCGATCGGATCGGCGGCCTTGTTCGGTGAGGCAGACATTGTTCTCGTCTCAGTTGTCTTTGCTAGTCCAGCAGTCCCATTTGGACGTAAACGAGTGGTTAACGATTCGGAAACTCCCGTCTCAAGATTCTGAGATGGTTGCTGATTGGTCGCTGTGTCGCTCGTCGCGGTTCAGGGTTTGTCATCCCCGGGGGCGGGGTGTGTGGAGGCGATAAAAGGCGAAATCGTGGCAACGGCGCGAGGACCTGCATATTCCGGCGACGGCGGTCAGCACCATAAATTGATGCTCCTAATCCCCTGAATTTTGGGCGGATTTGGCTTTTTTTAATGTTGTGTTCACATCGGCGCGCTCAGCCCTTATATGTCGGTTGGAACGTACGGATTTACCTGTGACTCGAATAGGACGAGGTCGAATTATGGCACTTCAGATTGGCGCGGTGGCCCCCGATTTCGAGGCCGAAACGACAGAAGGCAGGATAAAGTTCCACGACTGGATCGGCGACAGCTGGGCCCTGCTGTTCTCGCATCCGAAGGACTTCACCCCCGTCTGCACCACCGAACTCGGCGCGCTGGCGCGGCTGAAGCCGGAGTTCGACAAGCGTGGCGTCAAGCTGATGGGGCTGTCCGTCGATCCCGTGGACAAGCATGCGCAATGGTCCGAGGACATCAGGGAGACGCAAGGCACAGCCCCGAACTATCCCATGATCGGCGACACCGATTTCAACGTGTCGAAGCTTTACGACATGCTGCCGGCTGCAACCTCGGGAGATCCGAGCAAGCGGACCGCGGCCGACAACCAGACCGTCCGCAACGTCTTCATCATCGGGCCGGACAAGAAGATCAAGCTGGTGCTGGTCTATCCCATGACCACGGGCCGCAATTTCCAGGAAATCCTGCGCGTGATCGATTCACTGCAGATGACCGCCAGGCATCGCGTGGCCACGCCCGCCGACTGGAAGCAGGGTGAAGACGTCATCATCGCGGGTTCGGTCTCGGACGACGAGGCCAAGGGCATCTATCCCGCTGGATGGAAAGCGCCGAAGCCCTACCTGCGGATCGTGCCACAGCCGAAGTGATGGATCGGACATTTGTCCGAGCCGTCATTCCGGGGCGCGAAGCGAACTACGATGTGCAATTGCACATCTGAGAATCTCGAGATTCCGGGTTCGATGCTTTCGCATCGCCCCGGAATGACGAACTAATAAACTCACCCCCTCGGCGCCATCCAATCCGCGACCAGGAGCCCGGCGGTCGCGGAGATCGCGGTCACGATGGTGCCCCATGACATGTCCACGATGGCGACCGGCCAGCTCCAGTGCTTGAGCATGGCGAGCGAGGTGAGTTCGAAGGTCGCGTAGCAGAACAGCCCGAACAGCGCCCCATAGAGCAGCGTCGACTGTGCCGTGGCGGTCGCAGGTCCGCTGACGAAGACCAGCACGCCGGCGATATACAAGAGATAAAACAGAACAGCCGGCACCGCCCTGACATCGCCCATCATGTCGCCGACCTGCGCCTGGAAAAATCCCTTGGCGAAAACGCCGAGGTAGAGGGCATCCAGCCCGACCAGAACGACGAGCGTCACCAGGTAAAGAACAAGCGTGCGTTGCATGGGAGCCTCCGGCCGGGATGGGCCGGCGCCGACATCGATCGCACCCTATCCTGCGCTCGCGTCGCGCGGAAGGTCGCCGGCTGCCCTGCCCCGATCAGGCCGCCCGCACGCCCTCCAGGAAATTCTCCACCTCGGACTTGAGATGCAGGCTTTCGCCCGACAAAGCCTGCGCCGATGCCAGCATCTGGCCGCAGGTCTCGCCGGTTGCGCTCGCACCTTGCGCCGCGTCGCGGACGTTGACCGCGACTTCCGCGGTCCCGCCCGCCGCCGCGCGCACGCTCTGAACGATGTTCTCGGTCGCGGAGCGCTGCTGGTCGACCGCTGCCGCGATCGAATTGGCGATGCCGCTGATGCGCTCGATGGTCTGGCCGATCGCCTTGATGGCGCCTACGGATTCCTCGGTCGCAAGCTGCATGTTGGCAATGTGGCTCGAAATCTCCTCGGTTGCCTTCGCGGTCTGGCTGGCGAGACTCTTGACCTCCTGCGCCACCACGGCGAAACCGCGGCCGGCATCGCCGGCCCGCGCCGCCTCGATGGTCGCGTTCAGCGCCAGCAGATTGGTCTGTTCCGCGATCGAGGTGATCAGCTTCACCACGTCGCCGATCCGTGTTCCGGCTTCCGACAATTCGGCGATGCGCTGGTCGGTCGCCGCCGCCTGCTTGACCGCTTCGGCGGTGATGCCGTTGGACTCCTGGACCCGCCGGGCGATTTCCGAAATCGACTTGGACAGTTCGTCGGAAGCGGTCGCGGCGGAACGCACATGCTGGGACGCCGTCTCGGAGGTGCCGGCGGACTGCCGCGACAGATCGGCGGTCAACCGCGCGGTTTCCGTCAGATTCTTCGCGATATGCTCGAAATCGCCGGAGGATTTCATGACCTTGTCGATAATGCCGCCAACTCTCGACCGGAACTTCTCGACGAAGGTCTGCATCTCCGACTTGCGCTGCTCGGCCGCACTCGCCGCAGCCGCGACCTGGTCTTCGCGAAGACGCTGGCGCTCCAGCGAGTTGTCCCTGAAGACTGCAAGGGTTCGCGCGATGTCGCCGATCTCGTCGCTCCTGTCGTCGCAACGAATCGCGACCTCGCTCCTGCCTTCGGCGATCGCGGTCAGCGATGCCGTGACGGAGGCCAACGGCTTGGTGACACTGCGAACGATTAGCATCGTGAGCGCCAAAACAAGGCAGGCCGCGAGAATCGCGGCAACGATCATGCTGTTGATCGTATGCGACAGCATGGCGTCAAGCTGCTCCATCGGAATGCCGACATAGAGAATGCCGACCACCTTGCCGGCCGAATTTTCGACCGGGAAATAAGCTGTCATGAACGACTTGCCGAACAAGGTGGCAGGTCCCTTGTACGGCGCGCCGCGCCTGACCAGGGCCTGAGCAGGATGGTCAGCAGCAAGCTGGGTGCCGACCGCGCGGTCGCCATTTTCCTTTTTCACGTTGGTGGAGCGACGAACAAACTGGTTGCTTGCCTCATCAAAGACAAAAAGCGTCGCATTGCCGCCGACAAAGGACACCGAGCGATCGACGATGGAGTGATCCTTGAATTCAGGCATGCGCGACAACTCGACGCGACTGACCACACCATCCTTCACCGTGATCTTGGCGTCGCCATAAATCTCAGTGAAGGTCAGCGCCAGCGTTCGAAGATTGAGATCAATGTCCCGCATCGCCCTGTCGGCAAATCCATTCGTCAATGACCAGTATGCCGCTCCAACAACGAGCGCGGTATTGAGCGCAATGAGGAGTACCGCGCAGGTCACCGCCTTGGTTCCCAGCTTGAGTTTCAGCGACGAACGGCTAGCTTTGATCGAGGTCATGGAGGACGAACTTTCACCAACAAGGAATCTTCTCAGCGCCCCAGATTTGACCGCTTGTATTTACAATCGCATTAACGAAACGACCTCGACCCCCGTAAAACTTCGGTCTTCCTCAAGTGAATGGAAATACGCGCCCCATGAAACCCGTCATCGTCTGGTTCCGTGACGACCTCCGCCTCTCCGATCACCCCGCCCTGCATGCGGCGTGCAGGAGCGGTGCGCCGGTGGTATGTCTCTACGTACTCGACGAGAACGGTGCGGACGCACACGGCATGCGTGCGCGTCCGCTTGGCGCCGCCGCGCGCTGGTGGCTGGCGCAGTCGCTGCGCGAGCTGAGCAAACGTCTCGAAAAGATCGGAACCACGCTGGTGCTGCGACGCGGGCCGGCGGCAACGGCAATCGCGCAAGTTGCGCGCGAGGCCGGCGCCGGGTCGGTGTTCTGGAACGAGATCGCGCAAGTGCCCGAGCTCGCGATTGCCACCGAGATTGAAGCCGCGCTGGCAAGCATCGGCGTCGATGCGGAAAAATTTCCCGGCGATCTCCTGGTCGAGCCGGCCCAGATCCGCAGCAAGGATGGCCGGGGTTTGCGGGTCTTCACGCCGTTCTGGCGACGGGTGCTGGCGATCGGCGGGCCACCCAAATTGTTGCCTGCGCCGACATCGCTGCCTTCGGTCGGCGGCATCGCGAGCGAGGCCCTCGAAGACTGGGCGCTTGAGCCGTCCGCGCCCGATTGGGCCAGCGGATTGCGCGAGACATGGACCCCGGGCGAGTGCGCGGCACAGCAGCGGCTGAAGGCGTTCCTCGCCGACGGCGTCATCGGTTATGCCGATAATCGCGACCGGCCGGACCTCGATGCGACCTCGCGCCTGTCGCCGCATCTGCGCTTCGGGGAAATCAGCCCGCGGCAGATCTGGCATGCCGCGCAGTTTGCCGCCGCCGAGCGCCCGGCGCTGTCCACCGACATCGACAAGTTCCTCTGTGAGCTCGGCTGGCGCGAATTCTGCCGGCACCTGTTGTTCGACACGCCCGAACTCGCGATGCGAAACCTGCAGCCGGCCTTCGATGCGTTTCCCTGGCGGCCGGACCACAAGGCGCTTCGTGCCTGGCAGCGCGGCCAGACCGGTTACCCCATCGTCGATGCGGGCATGCGCCAACTCTGGCGCACCGGCACCATGCACAACAGGGTGCGGATGGTCGTGGCCTCGTTCCTGGTCAAGCATCTTCTGATCGACTGGCGCGACGGCGAGCGCTGGTTCTGGGACACCCTTGTCGACGCGGATGCCGCCAGCAATCCCGCCAACTGGCAGTGGGTCGCCGGCTCCGGGGCCGACGCCGCGCCCTATTTCCGAGTGTTCAATCCGGTCCTGCAGGGCGAGAAGTTCGATGCCGAGGGCGACTATGTGCGGCGCTGGGTGCCCGAGCTCGCCCGTTTGCCGGCCCCGCTGATCCACCAGCCCTGGAAGGCAACACCGATCGAACTCAAGAGCGCCGGCGTCGCACTCGGTCTCACCTATCCAGAGCCGATCATCGATCACAGGGCCGGTCGCGAACGCGCGCTGGCAGCCTACGCGAAGCTGCGCGCGGCCTGAGCCGGTCGCATATCTTTGACAGCCTCGGGAATCTCGCTATCGTCCTGCTTTGTTTAACGTTGGGGGACAATATGGAAGACGATACACCCGTCACTGAAGAGATGCCCGTGATCGCGACCGAGCCGGAGGCCAAGCCGAAGCCAGCCCGCAAGGCGAAGAAAGCGGCCAAGAAGGTCGCCAAGAAAGTCGCACCGGCAAAGGCCGCAAAGAAGGCCAAGAAGAGCAAGAAAGCCGCGAAAAAAGCCGGCAAGAAGGCTGTCAAGAAAGCTGGCAAGAAGGCTGTCAAGAAGGTCGCAAAGAAGGCTGCGAAGAAGAAGGCCAAGAAGGCGAAGCGCTGAGCAGCGCGCCTCCTTCTCGCGCGAGACCCAAGCTCGAGACCAAGCCTCCGGATCGAGATCCGGAGGCTTTTCGATTCGCTGATTCGCGCGCGATGCCGTAGATTCTCGTATTGGCGCATGTCCTCGTCGGCGAACTGGATGCCGCCTTCGCCGGAAACATGCGCTTACGTGCGGACGTTGACCAGGAACACCGCGGCGGCGCACGCCGCCATGCCGGCGATGGCGACCGCATCGAGCCGCTCGCCGAACAGCATGAAGGCCATCAGGGCGGTCACTGCAGGCACCAGATAGAACAGGCTCGCTACCGAGGTCGCGGCGGAATGGCGAATCAGCCAGTACAACAGCCCGATCGTCCCGATCGACAGCACGACCGCGAGCCAGGCCAGCGCCAGCGCGAATTCAGCGCTCCACTGCACCTCGTTGCTCTCGAAGGCCAGGGCGCCAACGCCGAACAACACGGTGACGCCGATATATTGCACGACATTGCCGGCGCGCCAGTCGATCCCGTTGCAAAAGCGGCGCTGATAGAGCGTGCCGATCGTGATCGAGACCAGCGACACGCCGGAGGCAAGCCACCCCCACCCCGCCTCCCCGGTCATGGGACGATTGTGCAGGATCAGCACCACGCCGGCCAGGCCAAGACCAAGGCCGATCCATTGCAGCGGCGTCACGCGCTCGCCCAGCCAGCGATTCGCCAGGGTCGAGGTCAGAATCGGCTGCAGTCCCGGGATCAGCGCCGAGAGGCCGGCGGGAATCGAATGCGCGATCGCCACCGCCGTTCCGCCGAGATAGAAGCCGTGCACCAGCAGTCCGGCAACAAGGCTGTGGATAACGCCTGACCGGTCCGGCCAGCGCGGCCGCGCGATCGCGGCAATGACCGCCATGAGGCCGACCACGATCGCCATCCGGATGGCCAGATAGGTGAAGGGCTGCGCCCCGCGCAGCACGAATTTGGTCGCGATGAAGCCCGTGCTCCACAGCACGACAAAGAGCGCGGGCGCCGCCCGCGCGGCAATTTTCTCGACATCGCGATTCATTTGCCGGCCTCACTGCCCGAACCTATGTTGCGCGGCAACGCCCGACCGCGCAGGTCTTGCCTGCGAATACCGCCCGAAACCGAGCCAGATCCGTTCCCGGAGGCGAGATGCACCTGCAATTCCAGACCGTCGACGTGTTCACCGGCACGCAATTCGTCGGCAATCCGCTTGCGGTGGTCCTGAACGCCGAGGGGTTGTCGACCGGCCAGATGCAGGCCATCGCCGCCGAATTCAATCTGGCCGAGACCACCTTCATCCTGCCCCCGAAGGACACTGCGCACACGGCCGAGGTGCGGATCTTCACGCCGCGCAGCGAGATGCCGTTCGCGGGTCATCCCAACGTCGGCACCGCTTACGTGCTGGCCCGCGCCGGCACCAGCTACGGCAGGCCGGTCGGCGGCGACCGCGTCCTTTTCGAGGAAAAAGCGGGCCTGGTTGCGGTCGAGATCCTGCGCCAAGGCACCACGGTGGTGGGCGCCAGGCTCGCCTCGCCGCAGCCGCTTGCGGTGGGCACCGAGATCGCCGGCGAGCTCGTGGCATCGGCCTGCGGGCTTTCGCCCGCCGACATCGAGACGGCAAATCATCCCCCCATCATTGCCTCCTGCGGAGCCCCGTTCATTCTGGCCGAGTTGAAGAGCCGCACGGCGCTGCTCGGGGCAAGCCCGAATGCCGATGTGTTCCAGCATCAGGTCGCCAAACAGCCGGTCGTCAGCATCATGATCTATACCCAGGTCCATGAGGGCGACATCGACATCCGGGCACGGATGTTTGCCCCGCATCTGAATATTCTGGAAGATCCGGCGACCGGTTCCGCCAACGTCGCATTGATCGGCCTGCTCGCCAAATTGCGTCCCGAGACCGACCTCGCATTGCTGAAGACGATCGCCCAGGGTGTCGAGATGGGGCGGCCAAGCATCATGACCGCGGAGGCCGTCAAGGCAGGCGGCACGGTGACCGCGACCTATATCGGCGGCCGCTGCGTTCCCGTGATGTCAGGAGTGATCGAACTGGCGTGATGCGATCATGCGTCGGGTGTCCCGATCAGGCGCAAACACGCGAGGTGGGCTGCGCCCTGTTCGATCAGCTCATGCATCCTGCTCGCGCCCGTGATCGCGACCTTCAGACCGCGCACTCCCGCGCGGAGCGCATACGGCTGATGCGTGCCCGCGCCTACCAGTCTTCCGGGCAGGGATCGACGATCTTCCAGAGTTCGGCACCGTTGGTGATCTTCTTCATCTCGGTGGTGAGCCCGCCATTGCGGCGGATCCAGTCCTTCACCGTGCTGGGATAATACGACATCAGCTCGGTGGTGCCCTCGATGCTGGTGACCTTGATGCCGAAGGTGAAGGCCTTGTCGTAATAGGCCTGGTGGAAGCCGAGGCTGGCGCGCGGGGTGACGCAGATCTTGTTGATGGGCACGATGCCGAACACCAGCGTGCAGGCCGAATTGCAGATGCCATCGATGACGACGCGCTCGCCGCGATCGCGGATGCGCTTGTACTTGGCCTTGTACTCCTCGACATAGCCGCCATGGTCGCGCGTGATATGCAGCTCGGCGCGGGCCGGCGTCGCGGCAAGGACCGACAACAGCAGCAGAGCGAGCGGCTTCGTGCGCATGGAAAGATATCAGCCCCGGTCGAATATCGTGCCCCTGGGGGGTCAAGGACCCCACCCCGGCCAAACTGTCGCTAGACTGTGTTGGGATTTCGTTAAGCATCCAGAAACGGCCAAAAATGGGCGGCGGGCTCAAAAGCTTTCCACAGATTTTTCCTTGGACGTCGGGGTCATATCTCGTCAAGATTGGCTGGAACTGGCTCACTTTAACGATATTTTGGGAGAAACGAGATGAAGAGGCTCTTTGCCGCCGCCCTGCTATGCGCCGCCATTCTCGCACCTACGCTTGCGGACGCTGGCGGCTATCGCGGACTGCCCTACCCGATCAGCTTCCGACACAATTATGGGCCCGGTCTCGAGCCCGGCAGCTTTGCCTATTTTGACGGACCCGCGACCATCTTCTGCCGCCGCAGCGCGGCCGCCTATATCGGCCAGGACGGCCGCCGGCATCCCTGCTATTGACCGCAAGGACCGGGGCGACCCTCCGTCACGGCCAAGGAGCTGACATGAGCGAGCGACTTGCAACGCTGAAGAAAGCCCGCGAGCGCATGGTCGAGGACAGGGACGTCCACGCCAAGGTGCTTGCCGCGCCATTCGATCGCGACAAGGCCGAGCGCGCCCGCAACAAGTTCATCGAGATCCAGGCACTGATCGACGCCATCGATCGCGCCATCAGCGGCGAGGACGTCATCCCGGCCGACGGCTGAGCCGAGGCCACTGGGCGTGGCCGGACCTGCGCCCGACCGGCGCACAAGGCCTGCCCGCCGCAGCCCATCGGCATGCGCGCATTGGCTCCGCCCCTGGTCACGATCGGGGTAGCTCCCTCCCCGCAGTTCTGATATTCGGGTGCTGCCGAACATCGGTTCGGCCACCGTTTCAATGCGGTCGGTGCCAGGATATCGGCGCTCGACCGAGCCATTGAAATCATGGATGCGCTCGTAGCTCAGCTGGATAGAGCATCGGATTTCGATTCCGAGGGTCGGGAGTTCGAATCTCTCCGAGCGCGCCAATCCCACTTTCGCCGCGCTTCGCCCGTCGTCGCCCGTTGTCCTTTCCGTTGGCCCCGGCGAGTACCCCTGCGGCAGCCACAAGGCCATGGACTACCATGATCTGCCTGGGTTCATGCAAAAGCTAGCCACGAACTCCGATCAGAGCGCACGGGCGCTTGAGGTCGCCATCCTCACATTCGCGCGCACCATCGAGGTCCAGAGCATGCGCTGGTCGCAGCTCGATCTCGAAAAGCGGACTTTGGGATTTGGGCACCCTTGATACTGGCGACACCGACGGCCACCCACGCTGAACGGAGGTGCAAGGAGGTTGCCTCGAGACGCAGAACAGCAAGAATACTCTGAAATCGCCACGTTGGTGTCAGTCACTGTTGGTCGAGAGCAGTCACGGAATGCGGAGCCGTTTTCACACGGCTTGGACCCACTGCGGACAACTCGATCACGCCATTCTGTCGGGTCGGTTATATCTTTACCGGCGGCAGCGCATTGCGGCGGAATATGCTTCACTTAATGTCGCCATCTAGAACTTCATCAGTCGTTGCAGCCAATGGCTTAGTTCGCCGTCGGCGTTCTCATTCTCACCTTTCTTTTTGTAAGTCGCTGAAAAGCTGTTTCCGGCTTCCCGCGCCTCGCTTGGCGAAATTTCAAAAGCCTGACGGAACGCCTGACTGAATGAGGCCTCGTTGGTAAATCCCCATTTGCTGGCGATATCGGAGATACGCCGCGATACGTTTCGAGGCGCCGCTAGTTCCTGGAAACATCGCGCCAGCCGTCGCCGGCGAATATAATCACGGACGCCGCCGTGGGGCTTGAACAGCCGGTAAAGCGTCGCCCGCGAAACGGCAAAACTCACACAAAGATGATCCGGTCCGAGCGCAGGGTTTGCCAGCTCCCTGTCGATATAGGATTTCATGTTCCCGAGTACGGCTGCACCCAAGCCTTCGCGCGCGAGCCCGGCGGTTTCGATCGACGGCCCGACGCATCCGGCAATCAGATGAACCGTCGATCGGGCGACGGATATCGCCTCTTCGGCGGTCATCGTCTTCGCTTGCTTGGAAAGATCGGTCAGATAGCGGCTAAGCAGCCCGCCTGTTGGACTGCTTCCCGTAAGCTTCATGCCATGCAACGCATCCGGATCGGGTAACAGCGGCGCTAGGATGCTGCGCGGGATCGCCAGATTGGTGCTGCGAAACGATGCCTGATCGTTTCGCACCGAGCGCCCGAGGTCGACGATCCAGACATCGCCGGTATCGACGACCATGTCTTTGCCGTCGACATGGCTGTTGAAGCGGCCGCGCTCATAGACCTGAACGAGATAATGGTCGATTCCGCTGCGCGCGACCGTCTGCGGGGAACGCCAGAACTTGATCTTATCGCTCTCGCTGACGCCAAGGACGAGCGATCCGAAGTGCCAGGCTGAAAACCCGAAGCGGAAGTCTTTGATGTCCTCGCGCGACGCGTCGAGATCATAAACGGTGGCGACCGTTTCCGACCAGTTTTGAAACGCGGCCTCGCCGGAGGTCTGGCCATAGGCCAGGAACAGTCCGGGCGGCCTCGCTGGCGCAGAAGTCTTGTTCAGGATGTTCCGCCTTCCGATAAGCAAAATCAATTTTCGCTGATGGAGGCAGAAATTGCCCGAATATATGGGCTAACACAAGGCTGTGGCGGCACCGCCGAGCCGGCGGCCGTTGCCGAAAATCATTGAAGCCAAATTCGTAAGGCGGATAGTTTCCTCGAAAGCGACAGCCCTCAAGAAGACCAGTCGAAAAACGATTTTGAGACACTGCGACAAGTAATTGAGACACAGGATAAAGCGGCAGCTGTTATTGCTCCAAATACATGAGCACGATCTCTAGTGATATTCGGCTGTCGGATGGGTTCTGCGCACGCAATTTATCTCAAGACCAGGGAGCCGCGCGCATCACGAAGCGCCGGCCCTTCGCGCTGGCTGCTGAAACTTGGGTCGGGGTCCCCTTACGGGGTGCGCGGAGAACTTCGTGACGAGGGGTGCCGATACGGCAGCCGCGTGCAGCGCGGGTCACTGATTATTCTCGCTTCAATCAGCCTGTGGACGCTGGCCGGCCCCGCCCACGCCGGCGAGGCCAGCGACTACCTCACACCCGAATATTACGCCTCCGGCGGACTGGCGCAGATCCATGCCGATCAGGCCTATGTGCTGGGCTATACGGGCGCCGGCGTGACTATCGGCATCTTCGATACCGGAATTGATACGACGCATACCGAATTCGCCGGCAAGACCATCAACGGCTACGATTACCGTTTCAACACGTCCAACCTGTCCGACCTCAACGGCCACGGCACCATCGATGCGGGCCTGGCCGCCGCCAACCGGAACGGCACCGGCATGCAGGGCGTCGCCTACGATGCCAATATCATGTCATTCAACGTGCTTGGTTCCGGCGACATTACTCAGACGAATATCCAATTTTTCGACGCGCTGCAGCGGGCGACCGCCGCGGGGGTGCGCATCGCCAGCAATAGCTGGGTAACATTCGTCTATTATTCTGACCAAGATTACCTGAACTACATTCACTACAACCTCAAGAATGCTGTGGATCACGGCATGATCTTCACGTTCGCCGCCGGCAACTTTAGTGACTCCAAGCCGTGGGACATGGCGGACCTGCCCGAAATCATGCCCGATCTGAAGAAGCAGTGGATTGCCGTCGTCGCGGTTGACCAGAACAACCAAATAGCCGGTTACTCAAATCAATGTGGCGAGGATGCGGCTTGGTGCATCGCCGCCCCGGGCACTGGCTATTCGACCTTGCCCGGTGGCGGCTATGGCACCCTGAACGGCACCTCCCAGGCGACGCCGCTCGTGGCAGGCACGCTGGCGCTGGTCCGGCAGGCTTTTCCCTACATGACATCCGAGCAGATTGTGCAGACGGTGCTGACCACGGCGACCCCTATTGGCCCGGCCGACATCTACGGTCAGGGACTGCTGAATTCCGGGGCGGCGGTGCGCGGGCCCGGAAGGCTCGACATGGATTGGGCCGTCGACACGGCTGGTTACAATTCGATCTGGTCCAACAACATTGCCGGCATCGGCGGGCTGACCAAGTCCGGCGCCGGAACGCTTGTGCTCGACGGCCACGACACCTACACCGGCGCCACCATCATCAATGGCGGCACGCTGCAGATCGGCCACGCCACGTATCCCTCAGCTGGCATCGCAAGCAACGTCACCGTCAATAGCGGCGGCAATTTGAGCGGCCACGGACGAATTTCCGGAAGCGTGACGAATAACGGTTCGGTCACGCCCGGCGGTTCGATCGGCACGCTGGCGATTTACGGAGACTATACGCAGGGTTCGAATGGCGTGTTGAAGGTCGAAGCCAGACCGTCTGCCGCCTCAATCCTTCAGGTCCACGGTACAGCAACGCTCGCAGGCACGGTGAACGCGGTTTTCGAAACCGGAAGTTATGTACCCAAAAGCTACACAATCCTGTCCGCCACCGATGGTCGAACAGGGACTTTCGACACCCTGGTTGCCGCGCCGCCGTCGGCACTGCTCCAGGCGACCCTAAGTTACACCTCGACCGATGTCCGATTGAACCTGATCGCGTCGACGGCCGGAGTGCCGGGCCTGAGTAACAATCAGAGTAATGTCGGCAATGTAATTGCCAATGCCTTCAACAACGGACAGGGTACAAATAGCTCATTTTCGACCTTGTTCAATCTGCCCGCCTCGTCTTTGCCCGAAGCCTTCGCCCAACTCGGAGGCGAGCCTCGCTCAAACATTTCGTTCGCCGGCTTCCAGGCGATGAATTCGTTTCTGAGCCTGATCTTGAATCCTTTTACCGAGAATCGCGGCGGATTTGCGGGCTCGTTCGGACCTGCAAGCGGCTATGCACCGGAGCAAACCTTGCCCAAAGAAGCCGCCAAAGCTTTCGCATTCCTACCGAACGAGACAGGATCGAAGGGGACGCGCGATCGCCATTGGGGTGTCTGGGGATCAGTGTACAGCGGCAAGGCCAAAACCGACCGCGATCCGAATACAGGCACGCACGATACCGATAGCAGGGTCGTCGGCTTTGCCAGCGGCTTGGACTATCACGCAAATCCGGACACGATGATCGGTTTTTCCCTGGCTGGCGGCGAGACTTCCTATGGAGTTGCGCAGGGCTTCGGCAGCGGCCGCTCCGACATGTTCCAATCGGCGATCTATGGCTCGACCCGACTTGGTCCCGCCTACGCGTCAGCCGCCTTGGCCTATTCCTGGCATCAATCTTCAACAAGTCGCACCGTAACGGTTTCCGGCACCGATACTCTCGCTGCCGACTTCCACGCTCACGGCTTTGGTGGAAGGCTCGAGGGTGGCTATCGATTATTTGCCGAACCGTTCGGTTTCACGCCCTATGCAGCTTTGCAGGCGCAGAATTTCCAGACACCGGCATACAGCGAATATGCGGCTTCCGGCTCCAGCGCATTTGCGCTCTCATACGACACCAAAAGCTCCAACACGACACGAACCGAAATTGGCGCATGGCTGGAAAAGACCGTCTCTTTCAATAACGATTCAGCGATCATGTTGAATGGAAGGGTGGCATGGGTACACGATCACTACAGTGATCCCAGCATCGGCGCAGGATTTCAAACGTTGCCTGGCTCGGCATTCGTTCTCTCCGGATTCACGCCGGCGCGAAATGCGGCATTGATCTCCGTGGGCGGCGAACTCAAGTCGAAGAGCGGGTTTTCAATTGCTGCCCGGCTGGACGGAGAGTTTAGAAGCAACACACAAAGCTATGCAGCCATGGGGACGGTCCGCTATTCCTGGTGATCGAGCGCGAAAGCATTTATGCTCTTAGCGCGGCATTGACCGCCTGCGGCTTTTCCACCGTCGACAAATGCCCTCAGTCTGGCACAACCGTGAGTTTCGCGCCGGCAATGCTGCCGCTCACAACAGCGACGGGCGGAAGTGATCCAAAGCTGCAGAGCCATCCGATGGTTGCCCGCTCAGACTGCTGCGGCCCGAGCGAGCGGGCGACTGCGGCTGAAATCTCACCGTTGTCCGACACTGAAATAAGCGCTCGAACGTCCAGTTGAATTCAGGACGAAGCTCAACGATGACGCGAAATTCACTGGCGCTACGGTCGGGAGTCGCCTATCCTGTGCCTGCGCTATGTAACCTATTCCGGAGGTCAGGAATAATGACTGAGACCACTGCCAGCGATACGGCTGCAACCACCGCGCAACCAACGAACTCTTCGGTGCTCGCTAACGGCGTAAAACTCGTCGGTGAAGCGTTCATTCCCGGCGCAAGCCTTATGCTGGACGGCAAGCTGGGCAACGGTGCCGCGCATGCTGTGGCGGGTTTTGGTGCCCGCATCGTGCTCGGCCCGATCGGCGTCGTGCTCGTCGCCGCCGACTCCTACTCGAAATCGGTTTCCGGCAAGTACCTCTGGGATCATCTCGGCTCGCTGTTTGCCAAGACACGCGACGAAATGCACAGGATTGCGCAGGAACCGTCGGCCGCAGCACACGATAAACCGCCTCACGCCAAGGCCTGAGCCAAGCGCCTGGCTCGTCGCCATTGTCGACCGGCACGTCGGCAACAACGGTCTGCCGATCCGGTGTCGGGATTCCTCTTCTTGTTGCGTGTAGCGGTGGTGATCGAATTCATGGCCACGACCAACCGGATTGGCCACGCGGATCGCAGAGCGTCGGGCTTTTCGGAATCCCCTTGCGGCCAATGAGCAATGCCTAGACGTGACGCCAAGCCGGCGCAAAGTCGCACGCTGCAGGAGATTGACGGCACGGCCAGCTTGCCGGTCAAAATCGTCCGCGGCGCGCTTGTATGCGTGGTGCCGTCACGGCGAGCGATGCAGCCTTCGTTCCACGACGCAGACAATGCAACGGCCGTGCGTGCCGCGACCGACGTCGACACCGATGTCAGACCCATTCCCGCTTCGGCAGGCTGCGTCGCTGGCATCGCGTTCTGGCTCACCGGTATGGCTAGCCAGGCCCTCGGTAACGCGATGTTGAATCATTCCAAAACCTGTGGTAGCGTACCAACTTAGACACCACCCGAATTGAATCCAGCCGCTACCCGGTTCGAGTCCAAGAATGACAGCGGGGATTGTCAAGTCGCCGGAACGCGTTGCAACCGAGGTTGGGCATCCAGCGAGCGATATCGGTACGACTCTCTTGGCACGCGCGCGCACCTGCCCGGACGGTCTCGCTTTCACTTTCCTCCAGGACGGCGTGGACGAAACCGCTTCGCTCTCATGGGGCCAACTCGCAACGCGAGCGCAGTCGATCGCTGCGCGCTTGCGTGCTGACCACCCACCGGGCAGCCGCGTATTGCTCCTGTTTCCGTCCGGCACGGCTTTCATCGCCGCCTTTTTTGGCTGTCTGCTCGCCGGCTGTGTCGCAGTCCCAAGTTTCCCGCCGCGCCGCGATCAGAAAACAGCGCGTCTGCGTGCGATCATCGAGGATTGCCGGCCCGCGGTCGGCCTATCGACGGCCGAACTGATCGCCGACCTCGAGCCGAACAAGGAAGCGCTCGGCGGCCTACCGCTGCTGTCGGAAGGCAACGTCGCCGACAGAGGAACCGTCGCCAGCCGCATGCTGTCGGCGTCCGACGATCTTGCGCTTCTCCAGTATACCTCCGGCTCGACCGGTCGGCCGAAGGGCGTTTTGGTGACGCGCGGCAACCTCGTCCACAATGCCGAGGCGATCCGCGCATCGATGGGGTTCAATGCGAGCTCCGTCCTGGTTTCATGGCTGCCCAACTTCCACGATTTCGGCCTGATCACCAGCGTGGTCCTGCCCGTGCATGTCGGATTCCGCTGCTTCCAGATGCCGCCGACCGCCTTCGTGCGCAAGCCCGTCGTCTGGCTTCGCGCAATCGACCGTTTCCGTGCCACTCACGCAGGCTGTCCCAATTTTGGCTTTGACCTGTGTGTCGATAAAATCGCCGGCGCGGAACTGACCACTCTCGATCTCAGCAGCTGGCGCGTGGCCTTGAACGGAGCCGAGCCCGTGCGCGCCGCCACGTTGCGTCGATTCACCGAAAAGTTCGCCGCCGCCGGCTTCGATGCGACGGCTTTTTCACCCTGTTTCGGCATGGCCGAATCGACGCTCTTCGTGACCGGACGCAGCGCCCTCGAAGCACCGAGCCTGCTCGATGTCCACGCCAATGATCTGCGCCGGGGCCGCGTTCGTCTTACCGGGCCAGGAACCGGGTCAGACGGGGACGGTACGGTCCGCACGCTCGTGGGTTGCGGCTCGGCACCCGCCGACACTGCCGTGAAGATCGTGGACCCATCCAGCCGGTGCGAAATGCCCGATCTCGCGATTGGCGAAATCTGGATCGCAGGCCCGAGCGTCGGGCAGGGTTACTGGGGCAATCCCAGCGCCACCGCGCAGGCTTTTGGTGCGTCCCTCGCCGGTACGACCGATCGTCGCTTCCTGCGCACCGGCGATCTCGGCTTTCGACTGAATGGCGAGTTGTTCGTGTCCGGCCGCATCAAGGATACGATCATCGTGCGCGGCCGGACGCACTATCCGCAGGATATCGAGGACTCCGTCGCGCGTGCGCACCCCGCCCTGGCGTCGGGTCGCGGGGCCGCCTTCGCGCTCGACGACGACGGCATTGAGCGCCTGATCGTCGTCCACGAGGTACGGCGCGATCAGTTGCGGCGCCTCGATACGGAGGACGCCTTCAACAAGGTGCGCGGGGCGCTCGTGGGCGAGCACGACCTCGACCCCGCAGGCATTGTTCTCCTGGCGCCGCTCGCCCTGCCCCAGACATCGAGCGGCAAGACCCAAAGAAGCGCCTGCCGCGAGATGTTCAAGAACGGCACATTGCGGCTCGTGGCATCGTGGACTGCGCCGGACCTCGCCTTCAATCGTGATGGTGACCAGCAGGCAGTCGCGCCAAGTCGGGCGGAGGATATCGAGGCCTGGCTGGCGGAATGGATCGCCGTGCGCCGCGGCTTGCCGCGCTCGGCAGTCGGGCTGGACATGCCGTTCGCCGAGTTCGGACTCGACTCCCTTGCCGCCCTCGAACTGGGTCAATCGCTCGGTACCTGGCTCGGCCGCAAGACTGCCGATCACGCGACGCTTGCCTGGACCTATCCCACCATTCGTCGCCTGTCTGCATATCTCGCCGGCGGTACGCCGAAGGACGCGCCCAAACGGATCGAGCCGATAGAGCGAATCCTCACCACCCTCAGCGAAGCGGAGCTCGCGCGGCTTCTGCTGAAGGAATTGTCGGAGATGGCGAGGTGAACGACCAGTCGCCCTTGATTCGCGACGTGCTGGCCAAGTCGCTGATCGAATTGCGGCGGCTACGCGCTCGGGTGGCTGCGCTCGAGGAAGAGCGGCGAGCGGCGATCGCCATTGTCGGCATGGCTTGCCGCTTCCCGGGAGGTGCCAATACGCCGGCCGATTTCTGGAAAATGCTGGTGCGCGGCGCCGACGCGATCCGGCCGGCGCCCGCCAACCGTTCGGACATCCTGGCAGCCTTCGATCCTGACCCCGAGGCGCCGGACCGTCTCTACGTCCATGCGGGCGGATATCTCGACGACATCGATCGGTTCGATGCACAGTTCTTCCGCATCCCGCCAAAGGTTGCCGCCGCCCTCGACCCCCAGCATCGAATGCTGCTCGAGACCACCTGGCACGCCCTCGAATCGACTGGCATCGCGCCCGATGGGCTGAGAGGCAGCAAGACCGGCGTCTTCATCGGTCTTTGCTTCGATGACTATGCGCGGCACCACCACGGGGCGATCGATCAACATTCCAGTCTGGGCAGCTCGCGCAGCGTCGGTGTCGGCCGCATCGCATATCATCTCGACCTACACGGACCGTGCGTACAGCTTGACACCGCCTGTTCGTCCTCCGCCGTCGGCATTCATCTCGCGGTGCAGAGTCTGCGCAACAACGAATGCAATCTGGCGCTGGCGGGGGGCGTTAACGCCATCCTGGCAGCCGAGCCCGCGATCGGGCTTTCCAAGCTCAAGGCGCTGGCGCCGGACGGACGGTGCAAGGCCTTCGACGACAGCGCCGACGGCTATGGCCGCGGTGAAGGTTGCGGCATCGTCGTCCTGAAGCGTCTGTCCGACGCGGAGCGCGATGGAGACACCGTGCTGGCCATCATACGAGGCAGCGCAACCTGCCATGACGGGGCGAGCAACGGCCTCACCGCACCCAACGGAAGCGCGCAGGAAGAGGTCATTCGCGCGGCCCTCGCCGATGCCGGAGTCGAGGCCGCAGATATTGGCTTCGTGGAAACCCACGGCACAGGCACCCATCTCGGCGATCCCGTCGAAATTGCCGCTCTCGCCCGCGCCTACGGCGAGGGCCGGCACTCGCCACTTCAACTTGGATCCGTGAAGGCCAATATCGGCCATTTGGAATCCGCAGCCGGCGTGGCAAGCGTCATCAAGACGGTGTTGATGCTACGGCACCGGACGATACCTCGGCAGATCCACTTCACGAGACCCAATGCGCACATCGCCTGGGCCGACATACCGGTTACCGTGCCACGTGACACGACCAACTGGATCCAAACCGGCGGTCCGCTTCGCGCGGGCGTGAGTTCCTTCGGCATGAGCGGCACCAACGTGCACTTGATCCTCGAGGAAGGGCCAACACCAGCCATCGCGACCGACCTGCCGTCACTTCGGCTCCTCTGCCTGTCGGCGATTGATCCGGAATCACTGCGTGCGCTCGCTGCCGCCTATGTGGGACTGCTCGCTGAGCGAGCGGACATCGATCTTGAGGCGCTATGCTGCACCGCCAATACCGGCCGCGCGCAGCTATCGCACCGCGTCGCCATCGCCTGGGACGACCATGCACAGCTCATGGCAGAGCTGAAGGTCGTCGCGGCCGGCGCGACGCCGTCGCTGGGCCCGTTCTCGACCGAGGATCGGCGCCGCCAAATCGCCCAGGATTTCGTCGCGGGTGCGCGGGTCGACTGGGCGGCCGCCTACGGTCACCGGCGACACCATCCTGTCGACGCGCCACTCTATCCGTTCCGGCGCGATCGGCACTGGATCGACGCCGTCGCATACGTCGTCGCGCCTTCACCCGTGCCGGCCGCTGCACCGACTTTTCCCCCGAGCGAGGAAACCTCCATCCTCGAGGATTTGCGGTCGAGCTTTGCCAAGCTGATCGGCGTGGAGCGTGCAAGCCTGCCAGACGACGCCTCTTTCGTGGAAGTGGGCGCGGACTCGTTGCTGTTGATCGATGCGGTCAATGCCATTGAGCAGAAATATGGTGTCAAGGTCCCGATGCCGAGTCTTCTGACGGAGCTGTCGACTCTGGCCAAGCTTGCTTGCTTTGTCGAAGCCGCGGCGCCGCGTCGCCCTGCCCCGCAGGTCGACTTGACGCAAAGTCGACCGCCGATCGCAACGTCGCCGACCGAACTGGAGCGTGTCATAAATCGCCAACTCGATATCATGGCCGAACAGCTCGCTCTGATCCGGGAAGGGAGGAAGACCGAGCAGCAGCGGACACCGCCGCGAGTCACAGCATCTTCGCCCGCGACGCTCGAGCCGCCTGCCTTCATGACGGACGACGGCTTGAGCGAGCAGCAGCGCGCTTATCTCGACGGATTCATCAGTGCCTACAACGCCCGTCACACGCGATCCAAGGCCTACGCCGATCGGCACCGTTCGGTACTGGCCGACAGCCGGCGCGTATTCGGCTTTCGCCCGTCGATCAAGGAGATGCTGTATCCGGTGGTGGGCGATCGGGCCACCGGCGCCACGATTTGGGACATCGACGGCAATGAATACGTCGACCTGACAATGGGGTTCGGCGTTTTCCTGTTCGGGCACACGCCTGCCTTCGTCGAACGAGCGCTCGCTGAACATCGAGGCCGTGGCCTGCAGGTCGGACCGCAATCGCCGATGGCAGGCGACGTCGCCCATCTCGTCTGCGCACTGACAGGCATGGAGCGCGTGGCGTTCTGCAATTCCGGCACGGAAGCCGTGATGACCGCACTCAGGCTCGCCCGCGCAGCAACGGGCCGCCAGCACGTCGCCCTGTTCGGCGGTTCGTATCACGGCCATTTCGACGGCGTGCTGGCTGCGCCCGACCGGGAACGCCGGGGCGTCCCTTTGGCCGCCGGCGTGCCGGCGAATTTCGTCGCGGACGCACTGGTGCTTGACTACGGCAGCGAGGAGTCGCTCGCGATCCTCAGGGAGAACGCCGGCTCGCTGGCCGCGATCCTGGTCGAGCCGGTGCAAAGCCGTTTCCCACAGCTGCAACCGCGAGAATTCCTGCACGCACTGAGGGGAATCGCCGATGAGAACGGCATAGCCCTGATCTTCGACGAAGTCCTGACCGGTTTTCGCCTTGCGCCCGGTGGCGCGCAGGAAATGTTCGGAGTGCGCGCCGACGTTGCGGCCTACGGCAAGATCCTCGGCGGCGGCCTGCCCATCGGTGCCGTAGCCGGCACACCGCGCTTCCTCGATGGCATCGATGGCGGTGATTGGGCCTATGGCGATCAGTCGTTTCCGATGGCGGAAAAAATCTTCTTCGGTGGCACCTTCAACAAGAATTCGACCAGCATGGCCGCCGCGCATGCCGTGCTGACCCATCTTCGCGACAGCGGCTCGGACTTGCAGGTCAAGCTGAACGCCACGACGGCGGAGTTGGCGCAGACCTTGAACGGTTTCTTCGCTGCTGAACACTTTCCAGTGCGCGTCGACCATTGCGCGTCGCTGTTCCGCTTCAGCTTCCCGTCCAACGCCGATCTCTTCTTCTATCATCTGACGCAGAAAGGCGTTTACGTTTGGGAAGGGCGCAACTGCTTTCTATCGACGGCGCACATGCCCGCGCAAATCGAGCGGATCGTGCAGGCGGTCAAAGAGAGCGTGCGCGACATGCGCGTCGCGGGCTTCTTTCCGCTGCCGGCGCCGTTGGGCCGGCCTGCCGCTGCCGAGTTGAACGATGTCTCCCGTGTCGAAGCGATGGTCACGCCGAAGATCGCCGCGCTCTGCCGCGACGCCCGGGTCGACGACGAGCATCGCCGCCTGCTCGCGAACCTCGACCACCTCGCCACTGCCTATGCCGTTGGTGCCCTGCGCCGGCTGGGCTTTGGTTTCGAGCCCGGCCATGTCGTCACGACACAGCAGCTCGTCCAGTCGTTCGGCATCGCGCCGGCCCAGCGCCGGCTGTTCGAACGCCTGCTGGACTGGCTGGTGGAAGACGGCGTCCTCGTCCGCTCCGCCGAGGCGTGGCGAACCGTCCGTGCGCCCGCGGACGATACGGCCGTCGAGGGAATGAACCTGCAAGCCGGGGCTCGGGCTCCCGTCGGGGCTGAAGAGCTCCGCCTGCTTTGCCGCGCCGGGAGGGCCCTCACAGACGTCTTGACCGGTCGCCTGCACGCCATCGAAGTCCTGGCGCCGAGCGGCGATTTCTCGGCGATGTCGGCAATCTACCGAGACTCCGCGTCCGCAAGGGCAATGAATGGTATCCTGGCCGAGACGCTGGTCGCAGCGATTGCGCCGCTTCCCGCTACGCGGCCGCTGCGTATTTTGGAAGTAGGCGCGGGCACCGGTGGGGCCACGTCCTGCTTGCTTCCCAAGCTTGCCGGCCGCGCGGTGAGCTACGATTTCACCGACGTCTCGCCGCACTTCTTCCCGGAGGCGAAGCGGACATTCAAGGCGTTTCCTTTCGTACGCTACCGCACTTTCAACCTCGAAGTACCGGTCGACGACCAGGATGTCGAACGCGGCGGTTACGATATCGTCATCGCAAGCAATGTCCTTCATGTCGCGAAGGACGTCGAGAAGGCGGCGAGCAACGTCGCCGACCTGCTCGTGCCGGGCGGCCAGCTGATGTTGCTCGAACTGGTGGACAGCCGGCGCTGGCTGGAGATGATCTTCGGCCTCACCGATGGGTGGTGGAGCGCCGTCGACGGCCGCTTGCAGTCGAGCTCTCCGCTGCTGCAGGCTGAAACCTGGGGCCGCGTCCTGAAAGCAGCGGGCTTCGGTCCGGCGGTCGTGCTGCCTCCGCCGGCCTTTCCGAGTCATGTTCCGGAATTCGCATCGGTTATCGTCGTGAGCAAGGAGGAACGCGTGGCCCTGATCGACGCGCAGCGCCAGCTTTGGGCGCTGGCCAAGATCAGCGACAATGGATCGCGCGCTTACAATCTCTACTGGAACGCGCACCTCGATGGGCCGATCGATGAAGCCGCCCTGAAATCTGCGCTCAACGATGTTGTTGCGAGGCACGACTCGCTGCGCGCCGTCGTAACTGCCGATGGCGAGGCCCTGCTCGTCCGCCCCGGTGCCCCCCAGCTCATCGCGCTGGAGCTGCCGGGCGGCAAGGTGGACTTGCAAGCGTGGCTCGCAAGCCAGAGCGAGGCCGGTTTTGATTTGGAGAATGGCCCGCTGTTTCGGATGTTCCTGATACGGCTCGGCGAAGGCCGGTATTTTCTGCATCTGGCTGCGCACCACATCGTCACCGACGGCATCTCGTTTCGTCGACTCGTCGAGGAGGTTGCCGCATGTTACCTGGCGAAATGCAGCGGCGACGCACCGTCGTTGCCGCCCGCCCCTCGTTATCGCGACTATGTCGATCGCCTGATGCATCGGCAGGACGATCCCCTGATGGCCGCACAGGAAACGTGGTGGATCGAGCGGCTGGCTGGCGCGGCGAGACTGGAGCTTGCGGGCGAGATGCCGGCGTCGCAAAGGAATTATCTCAGTTGCACGACAACGCGCCTGCTCGCCGAAGACCTCTCCTCGTCGCTGGAAACATTCGGGCGCGCGCGGGAGTGCAGTCTGTTCATGGTGCTGTTCACGGCATACGCCGGCCTCTTGCAACGCCTGTCGGGCCAGGAGTCGTTCGTCATTGGCACGCCGACGACAGGACGCCCGGCCGCCGACGACCGCGATGTCGTGGGTTATTGCACGCACCTGCTGCCCGTCGTCGCGCCTGCGACAGGCGCTTGCTCGTTCGAGGACTTCCTGAGCCGCGTGCGCGCGACGTTGCTCGAGGCCTACCAGCGCCAGGACGTGCCCTTCGCCCGGATTCTGGAGAGGCTCAAGCGCGAATTCGGCCCGACCAAGGCACGTCTGGTCACGACGACCTTCAATCTCGATCGTGCCGCGATGGTTGGCATCCCGGGCGTGCAGGTGGAGATTGTGAGCCAACCCATCCGCTATGGTGATTTCGACGTCTCGTTCAATATCACCGAGAACAACGGGGCACTGCTGGTCGAGTGCTGCTATGACGCCGAACGCTTCCTACCGGCGTTCATCGACCGATTGCTTGAGCAATTCGAGACCGTGTTGCGAACCATGGTCGACGATCCCCACCGCAGGATCGCGACGATCGATATCCTGACGGTCGACGAACGCGCGCAACTGCAGGCGTTCGGAATCGGTCAGGTGATCGAACCGGTTCGCCCGCCGGTCCATGGCTGTTTTGAATTGTCGGCCGGCCGTTTTTCCACGGATACCGCGGTGATCTTCGGCGCCGAGCAGGTGAGCTATGGCGAGCTGAATGGACGGGCGAACCGGGTGGCGCACCGGCTGCGGGAGATGGGGGTCGGGCCGGGCGCGGTGGTGGGCGTGTGCCTGAAGCG